>Ga0208259_1000025_pt1 | contig 58786 bp, 45 predicted proteins | sample CryBogCBH22May08_FD_184618 | JGI IMG/M metagenome (GOLD analysis project Ga0208259, IMG submission 184618) | Freshwater microbial communities from Crystal Bog, Wisconsin, USA - CBH22May08 (SPAdes) | ecosystem: Environmental > Aquatic > Freshwater > Lake | place: Crystal Bog, Wisconsin, USA... | reverse complement strand
GTTTTTTGCTGGCGTATTCAAGTTCGGCAAAACTCGTTTGGGTCGGTGTATTCATTGGCAAGTCGGCTTTAGGCTTAAGTTGGTGATATTATCTCATTTCTTTGCGAATGATTTAATCAGCGATTCCCTAGGGGACGCCGCCACGCATGACTCTCTCCGTTTTCCCGTTTTTGACGCTATCCTAGTGCCGGCCCTGACCCTACCGCCCCTTCCTGGTAAGGCAACCTATATGAGCAGTTCCAGTACCGGCTTTAACCCTTTTTTTGCCCTGCCAAACTTCAGCACGTCTGCCCACTTCAGTAGTAACGGCAATGCAGACGCTTTTGTTTCTAACGGGACTCAAAACCCATCGGGCAACAACGGTAGCCTTTTGGCATCTAACTACTATAACAGCTACTTAAACCCAAGCAACCAGAGCCATCCAGCATCCGGCCTTTCCGGCAATGCCAAAAACGTCGGTGGGGCAGGCAACGCTTCGGGGCTAAACAATCCGCCTGGTTTTGCCTTGCCCAACAGCATTGCAAAGGCTGGGTCGGGCGGCACCATCCCCCCCAACGGCGCAAACCCATCCGACGCAGTCACGCATCGGCCACTACCCTTCGCGCAATCGTCACCAGAAATTGACACTAAGCCAGCCGGACTTGCCTTAGGCCTGCTATCTGGGATATTGTTGCTGATGATTGAACAAAAGCGCGCATCAGCCTGATGTCTCAGCATATTGGCAACGCATGGACGTAGCCAATGTACGGCTGCTTTACCATTGCCAACACCGTTTGCAGGACACGAAACTTTACCCGCTTTAATCTGTCTATCCCTGCAATTAGCTGTTACCCTCTGTAGGCCACTCTACCGGAGAATGTTTCCATGACCCAGATTTTATCCCGCCCCACTCCTTATTTTCTGTCAGCTCCGTTATTCCGCCTGATTTTTCTGTTTCTTATTGCGGCCAGCGAGATAGTCACCGTCTCGTGGTCTATAGATGCCCACGCTTTACTCGATTCGCCCGTGCCGACAATCGCCTGGCTTGGCTATTCCGGGCTATCCGCTCGGCTCGGCTTTCTGTTTGCCGCCATCTTAGGCTTCCTTAATAGGGAGCAGATTAAAACGAACGGCCTATCGTTTTGGCGCACTCAGCCTAACAAAAGCCTGTGGTGGTTGGCGGTTCATGCCTTGTCGCTGGCTATTTTTGGCTTAGTGACTTTTGTGCTGTTTACTGACCAAAATACTTTCGCCATCAATCCTAGCCAACCCTTTGCCGCTATAGGACTGGCGGCTGCCTGGCTGATTTCCGGCTGTGCTAGCCAAGCTTGCTTATTACTTGTTTTTTGGCCTTGGTCTGCCTGGCGTGTTTTTCTGCACCAACCTTGGCAACACCTGCCGCTCGCTTTGCTTGCCACCGCTGCAAGTTGGGGCATTGCCCTTTTGTCCGCGGACAGTTGGACGCAGTTATCGAGGTTGACCTTCATCCTTAGCAAGGCGTTGTTGTCATTGGTTTATCATGGCGTAGTTGCCGATCCGGTGACTCAGGCACTGGGTACGCCCACTTTTATCGTAGCAGTGCGGCCCGAATGTTCCGGTTATGAAGGCATGGGGCTAGTCACCCTCTTTTTTTCGTTATTTATCTGGACGGCCCGTAAAGTTTTGCGCTTCCCGGTTGCTTTGTTGCTTTACCCAATGGGTATTGCCGTGTTATACCTAATGAACTTAATTAGGATTTGCGTACTGATCGTGATTGGCACTGAGTGGTCACCTTACATCGCGCTGGGTGGCTTTCATTCCAGTGCCGGCTGGGTGTTGTTCATCACCGTTAGCGTGGGTATTGTCTGGATTTCACAACGGCTGCCCATTTTTATCCGCGCCCCTTTCCCCCCTCCCCATGAAAGCACCGCCAGCAACCCGGCAACACCTTATTTGTTACCTTTTGTGGTGCTGATGGGCAGCACCTTATTTGGCAACTTATTCAGCGACGGTTTCGATTATATCTATCCACTCAAGGTGGTCATTGTTCTGGTCGTACTCTGGTCGTTGCGGTACGCTTATCAAAAGGTTTTTAATGGCTTGTCTATTGCTGCGGTGATTATCGGCATCCTAGTGTTCATTATCTGGATAGCGCTGGCACCCGTTGATGCCAAGCAAGACCTCAGGTTTGCATACACCTTAACGACCCTCCCAGTTGCCTGGCAATACGGCTGGCTGTTTTTTCGGGTCATCGGGGCTACCCTAACTGTGCCTGTTGTGGAAGAACTGGCTTTTCGTGGTTACTTGATGCGCAAATTGACTAACACGGATTTCTTGGCGGTAAAACCAGGCCATTGCAGTTGGCTGTCCTTTGCCGCCTCTTCAGTGTTGTTTGGGGCAATGCACGGGGCTTGGCTGGCCGGTACGCTAGCGGGCATCGGCTATGCATTGGCCTTATATCGGCGCGGGGTGGTGGGCGACGCGATCATTGCCCACTCGACCACCAATGCCCTGCTGGCCATTTATGTATGGCAAACCCAGCACTGGTCGCTGTGGTAGCGGCTGTTTATCTGGCCTTCCCTTCGGCTTCGGGTAGTGGCTAAATTGCAACTGTTTATAAGAGGCTAGCGGATGCTGAAGCCATCCTTTGGGTCACTTGCTGCTGTCATGGGCAATTACAGTTTAACCACTACCCTACCAGGGAACGCACTACAGCTTAAGATTTGCTGGTGTCTTTATTGATGGTCATAAATGCTTCCTGAACGGTGGTCATAAACTGCGCCGGAAAAATAATGGTGGAATTTTTCTCGGTGGCAATCTCTGCCATGGTTTGCAAAGTACGTAGTTGCAGCGCCACCGGATGGGCGGCAATAATGTCCGCTGCCTCCCCTAGCTTTACCGCCGCTTGGAACTCGCCTTCTGCCGCGACAATTTTAGCGCGCCGTTCACGTTCCGCCTCCGCTTCTTTGGCCATAGCCCGCTGCATATTGTCTGGCAAGGTAATGTCTTTTATCTCAACCGCCGTCACTTCCGCGCCCCAAGGTTCGGTATGCCCGTCTATGACATTTTTGATTTGTTGGTTGATGTTAAGGGTTTGCGACAACAACTGGTCCAGCGAAAACTGCCCGACCACGTTACGCACGGTGGTTTGGCTGATCTGATTGACCGCGCTGGTGATGTCTTCAATGGCCACCACCGACCGCTGCGGATCAATGATTTTGTAGTAAGCCACTGCGGCAATGTCGATGGACACGTTATCTTTGGTGATGATTTTCTGCGACGGTATGTTCATGGTGATGGTGCGGAGCGTGACTTTGGTCATTTGCTCCAAAATAGGTATAAGGACAATAAGCCCCGGGCCACGCACCCCGGTCACCTTGCCCAGAAAAAATATGACACCACGGTCATATTCTTTAACAATCTTCAACGACATATAAGCCAAAATCAACAAGCCTACTATAGGGCTTGCCATCCAATCGAATGAATACATGTTTCTGCCTTTTAAATATTTGTGATATCAAAGCAATATCGGCTGTCCAATGGACAATGAGACTCTAGCCGCTATTGGCAGGTGTGTCAAACATTTCACCTGACCGGCCGCCCAAAAAAAGATCACAATGGCAAAATAAATTCAGAAGGCTATTGCCAAACTATAAACTTTCAGCGTAGATCATAAAGCTAAGCCGCTTAAGTAAGAAACTTGGTATTTATTAATTGACAGATACATTGCAAATATGTGACCATTACAGTCAGACAAGAATTTAAACTAGTTGTTACAGTGTCCCAAAGATTACAGGATTTTTTCAATGGCACTTTTTTATGATCACGCTACCCTAATCCGTTTTACTTGGAGACAAATGATGAAAAAAATAAATTACCTGCTTGCCGTATCGGCAATGCTATTGGCTAGCCAAGGCAGTGCTTTCGCCAGCCCTTCAGCAACTAACATACCCTATGCAAACGTAGGTGTCATTAATCCATTAAGCTATCGCTGAAAATCTTGGAAGCGGAACGAAGAGAAGCGAAGATTTTTAGTCCCCGATAGCCATAGGGCCGGGCGGGTTGCCGAAGCGTAGCGTAGGCAACCTGCAAGGCATCCCGAAATGGCGTAAAGTCATGTGGAACCGCTGTTCCGGTCCCCTTGTCGGGCCGGGACCAGGTGACGCGGACGAATCGGGGCGGCCGAAGGCAATGGCGGTCGCGTATTTTTTTGCCGCTTGTTGGGGCTGGGATGCCCCAAAACAAGCTTTCGCAAAAATAGCGACTCCCCGCAGTTTTACTGCGTTAAATACTGGAACTGTAAATGCTTATTTTTCAGGATCGACCGCCGGTTACAACGAAATATTAGGTTTGGCAATTAACGGGGTCAACACCAACCAGTGGGGCCTGGAAAATAAACAGACTCCTATTGGCACGGAAATGAGCTGGAATGTAAACGCTGGCGACAAACTGACCTTTATAGACTATATTTGGGGTTATAATCCGGTACAATATGACAGCCATGGCAACCCCATCGGTGGTATTTATACCCTGGCCTCCAATATAACCCTAAACCCCGATACCAACGAACACGTTTATGCCACACCAGTGGGCAGTGCCACGTTTAATACTGTAAACAATAAAGGTACTATTGAAAATCTCACCAATCTAACCAACCAATTGCCCAGTGCCGCTACAAACCCAACTAACGGCACGCCGCCGATATTTGTGTCATTTGAAGACCTGACCAGTCCCCATGGCAAAACAGCGGGGTCGGATTACAACTACAACGACTTAAATTATGTTTATACCAATGTGGGCGTAAAAAGCTACCCTACTGCACCTGAAGTTGATGCCAATCTTGCAGGGTTAGGTTTAGGCTTGTTGTCCAGTGTTATGTTGCTGTTGCTGGAACGTCGCCGTTCACGCTAACCGTTTTTTGCTGATAACAGCCCATTAAGGCTTGTTATCAGCTAGCGGTTCAAATTGTAAGGCCTAATAAAGCCAACATCCTGTAATGGATGTTGGCTTTTTTGTTAATGCGCCTCATCCCAGTTATTACCCACCCCGATATCCACCACTAGCGGCACATCCAGTTGTGCTGCCGAACACATGATAGCCCTAATTTTGGCGGTGCAGCCCGCCACTTGCGCTTCAGCAACCTCAAACACCAATTCATCATGAACTTGCATGATCATTTTAGCGTCGGGTTGTTCTTGCTGTAGCCAAGCGTCGGCACTAATCATGGCGCGTTTGATAATATCGGCGGCAGTGCCTTGCATGGGGGCATTGATGGCGGTGCGTTCGGCATACTGGCGCACTGCGGCATTGCGGGCATTAATATCCGGAAGGTACAAGCGGCGGCCTAACAGGGTTTCCACGAAGCCTTGTGCCTTGGCCTGTTCGCGGATGCTGTCCATATAAGCCTTAACGCCCGGATAACGGGCAAAATACAGGTCAATATAAGCTTGCGCCTGATTACGCGACAAGCCCAATTGCTGCGCCAAACCAAACGCGGACATGCCGTAAATCAGCCCAAAATTAATGGCCTTGGCGGAGCGGCGCAAATCGTTGCTGACTTGCTCGGGCGCAACCCCGAACACTTCGGCGGCGGTGGCACGATGGATATCCTCACCCATGCTAAAGGCCTGCACTAATCCGGCATCGGCCGATAAATGCGCCATAATGCGCAATTCAATTTGCGAATAATCAGCTGCCAACAGTTTATAACCGCTAGGGGCAATGAATGCTTGGCGGATTTTACGGCCTTCTTCGCTACGGATGGGGATATTTTGCAGGTTAGGGTCTGACGAAGACAAGCGTCCGGTAGCGGCAACGGCCTGATGGTAGGAAGTGTGCACCCGCCCACTCAGACTATCGACTTGTTGCGGCAACTTGTCAATATAAGTGGATTTAAGTTTGCTCAGGCTGCGGTGTTCAAGGATTTTCTTGGGCAAAGGGTAGTCAATGGCAAGCTCATGCAGGACTGATTCATCGGTGGACGGCTGGCCTTTGGGGGTTTTTTTTAATACCGGCAGTTTTAGTTCGTCATACAAGATTTCTTGGATTTGCTTGGGCGAACCCAGATTAAACACCCGCCCCGCCAATTGATGGGCGTGTTGTTCAATACTCATTAATTGGCTGGCTATTTGGTTGCTTTGTTCCGCCAGCATATCGGTGTCGATCAGCACCCCGTTACGTTCTATCCTGACTAACACGCTGAGCAGCGGCATTTCCAGCTCGGTGTAAAGCTGTAACAAGCGCGGGTGCTGCTGTAATGAGCCTTGTAGAACCTGATGCAAACGCAGGGTGATGTCGGCGTCTTCAGCGGCATAAGGCGTGGCTTGTTCAATAGGGACTTCAGCAAAACCAATTTGTTTGGCACCCTTACCTGCTACGGCTTCATAGCGGATAGTGTCCAGCCCTAGGTATTTTTTCGCCAGATCATCCATATTATGCCGACCGGTGCTGTTGACGATATAGGAGGCCAGCAAGGTGTCGTGGGCAATGCCGCGCAGGGTGATGCCGTGGTTGGCTAGCACGTGGCTATCGTATTTCAGGTTTTGCCCCACTTTGGCCTTCAGCGGATTTTCTAACAAAGGGCGTAATCTTGCCAACAAGGTGGTGCGGTCAAGCTGGTTGGGCACGCCCGGGTAATCATGTGCCAGCGGCAGGTAGGCGGCTGTACCGGCTTCAACGGCAAACGACACGCCGACAATCTGTGCTTTGCTGTAATCAAGACTGGTAGTTTCGGTGTCAAAAGCAAACAAACTGGCCTGTTCCAGTTTAGCCAACCAGCCGTTGAATTGTGCTTCCGTCAAGATGGTCTGGTAGTTGCATGCCAGTGATTCTGAAAAACTTGGGTTGGCTGGCTGTGCGGCAGCATCTAGGCGGTTAGTGTGGCTGCTTGGGGTGCTATCCAGCAGTTTTAGCCAGGCGGAAAAACCCAATTCTGCCAAGAGGCTTTTAAGCTCTGCTTTATCACAAGGTTGTTGTTTTAGGTCATGTAGTTGATAAGGTAGCGGCAAATCGCAGCGGATGGTGGTCAGTTGTTTGGCAAGGGGCAATTGCCCTAAACTGTTGCGTAGGTTTTCGCCTATTTTGCCTTTGATGTCATCGGCATGGGCCATCAGGTTTTCTAAGGTCCGGTAATCCGCCAACCATTTTGCCGCCGTTTTCGGGCCCACTTTGGGTACGCCGGGAATATTGTCAACGCTATCACCAATTAACGACAAATAATCGACAATCTGATCGGGCCTGACGGCAAATTTATCAAACACACCCCGCTCATCCATACGGGTGTTGGTCATGGTGTTTTCCAGGATGATTTGCCCGTTGACCAATTGCGCCATATCTTTGTCACCGGTGGAAATAATCACTGGGTGGCCTTGTTCGGCGGCGCGGCACGCCAACACCCCCAAAACATCGTCCGCTTCTATGCCCGATTCAATAATCAATGGCAAACCCATGGCACGGATGATGGTGTGCAGCGGTTCAATTTGCACACGCAAATCCTCCGGCATAGGCGGGCGGTGGGCCTTGTAATCGGCATACAAGTCATTGCGGAAGGTTTTGCCCGGTGCATCGAACACCACGGCAATATAATCGCCGTGGTAGTCGGCCAGCAATTTCCGTAGCATGTTGGTGACGCCGTGGATGGCGTTGGTGGGCAAGCCCTGTGGGCTGGTCAGGGGTGGTACGGCATGGTAGGCGCGGAACAAAAAAGACGATCCATCGACCAGTATGAAACGTTGGGCTGTGTTTTGGGGCATGGGGCGCAGCAATAGCTAGGGTAAAGGCCTTAGGGTAGCATTTTTTAAGCAATTGCTACATGTTACACAACAGGGGGATGAATTTAGCTGTGTTGTATGACCATATTGACAGTAAATCTAAACGGGCTTTCTTGGAGTGAATGACCCTTGTCATGGACTAGCTTTTCCATATTCTTGCCCATAGTAGGGTTAACGCGATATAGACCATAAATGCCCTTTCTTTACCCCGCCCGCCTAGCCTCGACAATATTGGGCAAGCAGCTTATTTTAGATAATACTTGCTGCAATTGGTCGGCGTTTTCCACTACAATGGTCAAATTGAGGGTGGCTGAACAATCGGGGTGGGTCGCCAGCATAGCGTTGGCAATATGGATTTTGCCCTGCGCCAAGACGTTGCTGACTTGATTGAGCAAATTTTGCGGGCTAAAAGCCTGTACAACAATAGGTACGGGATAGCGGTTTTTTTGCGCCCCCCAGCTAACCTTGACCAAACGGTTTTGTTTTTGCGGGCTTAGCTTGGCAATGTTGGCACAGTTTTTATGATGCACTTTCACGCCATTAAGGGGTGAAATATAACCAATAATTTCGTCGCCTTGCACGGGTGAGCAGCAACTGGCCAAGCTGGTCAGCACGTTGTCGATGCCATCGACAAAAACTGCGGATTTGCCTGCGGTCTTTGCCGCCACCAAGTTTGGATACTGGGGCGGAACTTCCGCTTCGGGCAATTTGAAAAATCCGGCCAGTTGACGGACGTTGATGTCGCCCCGCCCTATTGCTTCCAGCAGCTTGTCCTCGTTAGCTTGCCTAAAATGCTTGACCAGTTCTTCAAGGTCAACAGTTTTAAGGCCCAAGCGCTTGCTTTCTTTGTCCAATAAGTTTTTTCCGGCGGCAATATTATGGCTTTGCTGCTGGTTTTTAAACCAACTCTTGACCTTGCTGATGGCTGCCGATGTTTTTAAATAGCCTAGGTTAGGGTCTATCCAATTGTGGTTGGGGGCACCGTCTTTAATGGTGAGTATTTCCACTTTTTCGCCGGACTTTAAGGTGTAGGTCAACGGTACAATGCGCCCGTCAATTTTGGCGCCCCGACAACGATGCCCGACTTCGCTATGGATAGCATAGGCAAAATCCAGTGGTGTCGCACCTTTGACCAAATCCACCAACTGCCCTGCGGGGGTCTGCACATAAACCCGGTCATTGAACAATTCATTGCGGAAATCTTCGCTACCGATATCATCATTGCTTTTTTCCGCCAAATATCGGCGCAAAGTAGTGATGTTTTTTTCGATGGCGGCATCGTGTTTGCCACCCTCTTTATAAGCCCAATGGGCCGCCACGCCACGTTCGGCAAACTCGTGCATGTCATGGGTGCGGATTTGCACCTCGATGCGGTTGCCGTCGCCATCAATGACCACAGTATGCAGGGATTGGTAGCCGTTCTCTTTCGGGTTGGCAATATAGTCGTCAAATTCCCGGGGAATGCTTTGCCAAAGGCTGTGGACAACGCCTAAGGTGCTATAGCAATGGGTCAGGTTATCGACAATGACGCGTACCGCCAGCAAATCATAAAGCCCGTCGATGTCCACTTGCTTGCGTTGCATTTTTTTCCAAATGCTATAAATATGTTTGGGGCGGCCATATACTTCGCAACGAATGCCCTGTTCCTTTAAGCCATTTGCCAACAGGAAAGTGAAGCGGTTAATGCAAGCCTCGCGTTCGCCACGCTTATCATTTAGCGCTTGGGCTATGTGCCGGTACATGGCAGGGTTCAGTATCCGCAATGACAAATCTTCCAATTCCCATTTCAATTGGTGGATACCCATGCGGTTGGCTATGGGCGCGTAGATATCCAGGGTTTCTTGAGCGATAAAATGACGCATTTCATGCGGCTCTTTGGTCAAACCATGCAAGCGTTTGATGCGGTAAGCCAATTTTATCAGCACAGCACGAACATCATGGGTCATCGACAGCAACATGCGCCGCAAGGTTTCCGCTTGGCTGGGCTGTTCCGCCATTGCCAAGGTATAAACGGCCACTTTATTCAACCAATTGACATCTTTGACCAAAGTGGCAACAGTTTGGCCGAATAAGGCTTTGATATCGATAGGGGGCTGCACTTTGTGCAAGCGCGGGTCGCTTAATATCGCGGCAATGATGGTTTGTAGGTCAACATCCAAGCCCTTTACTATCGCTGCCACCTCGTAACCTTTGGGACGGTGGTAACCGGGTTCGTCAGGTATCAAGGCAATAATGGCCATTGCTTGTCCAATTTGCGCTTGGTCTTGCAAGGAGAATTCGCTGAACAGCGCCATATCAAAGCTTGCCGATTTGTGCATGTTTTTTTAAGGAGGGTTGTAGTGGATTTTATTGCCATTATAGAGCAATATGTTATGGTGCAAGTCATGTTTGGGCTGGCCTGATACCCTAAAATAGGCGCTGTTACAGGTAGCGATGACAACCAGAATTTATTGGCTTTTATAAGTCCGCCTTAACTTATGCGCAACATGCCATAAACAGCTTGTTTCCTAATAACAAATAAATAAAACCCCAAATATCCACCAGTATTAGGCAGAATTAGTTTAGACTTATCAAAAACTAAAGTTTACTGGTAGAAAACCGTGCAAACCACGAAACACACCCCGACCGACACTCATCCGGTGCAAACACCGCCCCAAACCGACCCACTACCCACAGCTATGCCTATAGCAGAAACGGGTGGCTTTGCCGGCCCGGAACCGACCCGTTTTGGTGACTGGGAAAAAAATGGCCGTTGTGTGGATTTTTGATTGATAGACAATAGGATACGATAATGGCTAGCCGCTCTAATAGACCCACTTCGCCGCATCTGCAGGTGTATAAACTCCCCCTCACCGGTTTGATTTCCATCAGCCACCGCATGACCGGTGTGTTGTTGTCATTGGGGTTGTTGCTTTTTGTCATCATGCTATCGGCACTCGCCAGCGGCGGTACCGATTATCAAGCCACGCAGGATTTATGGGGTAACTGGCTGCTGCGATTGGTTTATTATGGTTTTGTCTACGCGCTGTTTTTCCACTTGTGCCACGGTGTCCGCCATTTGCTCTGGGATGCGGGCAAAACGTTCGCCTCAGAGACCTTAGACCATTATGCAAAATTGGAATTGATCGCCTCTTTGTTGCTGACGCTACTCACCTTAATTTTTATCTGAACCGAGGATATCATGGCTTATCAATCACCGCCCGCCACCACCAAGGAAGCCCATGCCTGCCACCCCGGCACCCGCCATTGGTGGCTGCAACGGGTCACCGCAGTAGCTTTGCTGCCATTATCTTTTTGGGCGATCATCCTGCTGGATATGTGCCTGAACGCACCTTACGCGGAAACCTTGGGCTGGTTACAGCAACCTTTTAATAGCGCGTGTATTGTGGCTTGGATAGTGGCGGTGTTTTACCACGCCGCCTTGGGCCTGCAAGTGGTGATTGAAGACTATGTTGCCGTTCCAGGCCAAAAAATTATCGCCTTATGGGCAGTCAATTTGATATTCCTGTTTCTGGCATTAGTGGCACTGCTGGCAGTGTTCCGCATCATTTCTAAAGGATAAGGCATGACTATAGGATACGAGATTATTGAACATACTTATGATGTAGTGGTTGTCGGTGCTGGTGGCGCGGGTCTTAGGGCCACTTTCGGCATGGCGGAAAAAGGCCTGAAAACTGCGTGCCTGACCAAAGTGTTTCCGACCCGTAGCCATACCGTCGCCGCGCAAGGTGGTATTAGCGCGGCACTGGGCAATATGGGCGAAGATGACTGGCGTTTCCACATGTATGACACAGTAAAAGGTTCCGACTGGCTGGGTGATCAGGATGCCATTGAATATATGTGCCGCGAGGCAATCCCTGCCGTGCTGGAGCTGGAGCATTACGGCGTGCCGTTCTCAAGGACACCGGAGGGCAAAATTTACCAACGCGCTTTTGGCGGCATGTCCACCCACTACGGCAAAGCCCAAGCACAACGCACCTGTGCCGCCGCCGACAAAACCGGCCACGCCATCTTACATACCTTGTACCAACAAGCGATCAAGCACCATGCCGAATTTTTTATTGAGTACATCGCGCTGGATTTGATCATGCAAGACGGCGAGTGCCGGGGCGTACTGGCTTGGCGGCTTGACGATGGCACCTTGCATTTGTTCAAGGCTCAGCAAACCGTGCTGGCAACCGGCGGCTATGGGCGCAGTTACTTTTCTTGCACCTCTGCCCATACTGTCACCGGTGATGGCAACGCTATGGTGTTGCGCGCTGGGCTGCCCTTGCAGGATATGGAGTTTGTCCAGTTCCACCCCACCGGCATATACGGTTCTGGCTGCTTGATCACGGAAGGGGTCCGAGGGGAAGGTGGCTATTTGACCAATTCGGAAGGCGAACGCTTTATGGAACGTTATGCCCCCTCGGCAAAAGACTTGGCTTCGCGCGACGTGGTCAGCCGCGCCATGACCATCGAAATCAACGAGGGGCGTGGCGTAGGCAAGCTGAAAGACCATATTTACTTACATATTGAACATCTTGACCCGGCAATTATCCATGAGCGCTTGCCGGGCATTGCCGAAACCTCCAGAATTTTTGCCGGGGTAGATGTCACTAAAGCCCCTATTCCGGTGCTGCCAACAGTGCATTACAACATGGGCGGAATCCCCACCAATTACAAAGCCGAAGTGGTGACACTGGAAGGCGACAACCCTGACAAGGTGATCCCGGGCTTAATGGCGATTGGCGAAGCGGCTTGTGTGTCGGTGCATGGTGCCAATCGGCTAGGTTCCAACTCCTTGCTGGATTTGGTGGTTTTTGGCCGCTCCGCCGCTATCCGTTGTGCCGAACTGGTACAACCCGGCAGCCCCCATAAGCCGCTTAATAAAGATGCTTGCGATAAGGCGCTGGCGCGCTTTGACCGTATCCGCCATGCCCGAGGCAGCCGCAGTTGTGCCGATATCCGTCTGGACATGCAGCGCGTCATGCAAGCCCAAGCGGCGGTGTTCCGCACTGCCAGCACCTTGCAGGAAGGCATCCAATCCATGGCAGACATTAGCCAATCGTTTGCCGATGTGGGCGTTAAAGACAAGTCTTTAATTTGGAACACTGACCTAGTGGAAACATTGGAATTGGAGAACCTATTGGCGCAAGCTCAAGTCACCATCAATGCGGCAGGCAACCGTACTGAAAGCCGTGGCGGTCATGCCCGCGAGGATTTTCCCCAGCGTGATGATGCCAACTGGATGAAGCATACCCTCACTTGGCTGGACAATGGCAAGGTCAGTATCGCTTACCGACCAGTGCACATGTACACGTTGACCGATGAGGTGGCGGTTATTCCGCCTAAAGAGCGGGTCTATTAGTCCAGTCCGCCGCGCTTACGCAAAATCACACCACCCCCAAGGATAGGGGGCGATGTCCAACCCTATCAACCCGAGATTTTCTCCATGGCTGAATTTACCCTACCTAAAAATTCTGTACCCACCGAGGGCAAAACCTTCCAAGCCCCCTTGCACGCGCAAAATATCCGCCGTTTTGAAGTTTACCGCTGGGACCCCGACACTGGTGAAAATCCTCGTATCGATGTCTTTGAACTGGATATTGACGACTGCGGCCCGATGATCCTTGATGCCATCCTTAAAATTAAAAATGACATTGACAGTTCACTGACCTTCCGCCGTTCATGCCGTGAAGGCGTATGCGGCTCTTGTGCCATGAATATCAACGGCAAAAACACCTTGGCTTGCACTAAGGCGATAGATGCCTACCCTGGTACCATCAAAATTTACCCGCTGCCGCACATGCAAGTTGTGAAAGACTTGGTGCCGGACATGACCCATTTTTACGAACAATACGCCTCGATCAAGCCGTGGTTGGAAACCTCAACGCCCGCCCCCGCTGGTTCTGAGCGTCTGCAAAGCAAAGAAGAGCGCGCCAAATTGGATGGTTTATACGAGTGTGTATTGTGTGCTTGTTGTTCGACCAGTTGCCCCAGCTATTGGTGGAACAGCGACCGTTATTTGGGGCCTGCGGTATTATTGCAAGCGTACCGCTGGCTAGTGGACAGCCGCGACGAAAACACTGCTGCCCGACTGGACGCGCTGGATGACTCGTTCAAGCTATACCGTTGCCACACAATTATGAATTGCACCGACACCTGTCCAAAAGGCTTGAACCCCGCCCAAGCGATAGCCGAAACCAAAAAATTATTGGTGCAAAGAAAACTCGGCTAATGATGATAGGCCGCCTGAAATGGCAATGCCGACGCGGATGCCGCGAGTTGGATAGGCTGTTAGAAAGCTATCTGGAAAACAGTTATGCTGCTTCAGATGCGCAACAACAGCAGCTGTTTGCCACATTGTTGGAACGGGAAGATGACTATTTGCTGGCTTTATTAATGGGTGATGTGGCGGCAGAATCGGAGCCTATGGACAGGCTGGTGCGGACAATAAACCAAACCGACCATCATCAAAGCCAGCACAAAGCAATCTGATACTTTTGTAATTAACCCCCTTGCACCAGCACGCCTATGCTTATGTCTGTTTTCCCAAAAGCCATCAAGCCCGCGCTTGAGAAGTTTGCGCCTAATGTAACGACCGCAAGCCTATTATTGACCGGTATCCTGCTGCTCAGCCTTTTGGCCAAATTAATGTTGATTTTGCAGAGTGGCGACCCTCAGCGGAGCATTTTACAAATGGAGTTCGGTTTTGGCCCGGTCATCACCAGCCTTTATCAACGCGGGTCATTGGAAGCCTGTGGCGTTGCTTTGGGGCTTGATATGTGCGGCGTTGCCACGCGTATGCCGTTGCTGCCCGCCTTATATGTGGCCCTTGCTGACGTGGTGGGGTTACAACAAACCCATGTGGCTATCGCCAAAACTATTTTATGCTCGGCGTTGCTGTGGTGTTCGGCGATTTATTTTTGCCGTACCCTAGCCCGTTATCCCCTAAATCGGCTGGGCTTGGTTGCACTTTCCGCACTCTTATTCTTGGGCCCGCAATACCTGAAACACGCCATCAGCATCCAATACGAGGAAAGCTTGCTCATTGATTGGTTACCAGCTTACTTTTTGCTGTTGGGCGCGTTGCTGGTCAGGCAAACAGCGGCACAACCCCTTGGCAAAACTGAGTATGGCATTTTGGCTTTTTTATTGTTGTTGGGTTGCTCACTGTACTTTCTTAAGTCCTCTATGCTAGCCTTTAGCCTTACACTCACCTTGGCACCGCTGGTGCTGATTAAAGTGCCTACGTGGTTTAAGGCGGTGGCTTTTTTGCCTTTCCTGATCGGTTTGGTCTGGTGGGGCAGCGTCAATTACAACTACCATGGTGAAATACGGCTGGGTTCATCCTATAATGGCGAAAATTTATACCGTGGGCAAAACGCTTTTAGTTACCAAGTCTATCCAGAACTTAATCTTGATCGGCTGATTGATTCCAGCGAGGTGATCCTCGATAACGGGCAACACTTGCCCTTACCGAATTGGTCAAGACATTATCCCCAGTTCAAGGGTGAGTGGCAATGGCACGATTATTTTAAAGAACTGAGCGGGAAATGGGTTAAAGAAAATCCGGTTGACGCGCTGGCTTTCACATTACGGAAAATCTATGTGTTTTTTGTGGAACCCAGAAAAGTCCCTTTCCGGCAAACCACCCATCCAGAAACGGAACCGCATGATTATAGTTCTGCCTCGTTGGTTGCAGGCATGGCTTGGATTGTGCTTTTACGGGTGTTGTTTTTTATCGGTGTGGGACGGGCAATCAGGGATTTATGGCGGTATCGTACACTAAGTAATTTTGCCCTGTGGCAGCTGCTTTTTATCGGCACCTATGCCGCTCCGTATATTGTCGGTTTTAGCTACCAGCGCCATATAACCCCGATGCTGGTTTTTTCTGCAATTTTGCTGCTGGTGTTGACCGTACCCCTTAGCCAACGTGGGCAAAAAGGATTGCAGCTTACCATTTGATTACCAGTTGGGCTATGCCTACTTGGTTGGCAATAGCAATGGATTGCAGGATGTGCGGTTGCTTGACCAGGCTGTCGGGGATGACGTGCGGGCAGCCGGCGTTTTTAACGAAGTTTTGAAGGCGAAGTAGGTTTTAGCGCGTGGCAGTGATTTAAGGTTGCTTAAAAAGCCCGAATGCAACGCACCGCAAACAAGCTGCCGACACTGTCAGCATATTGGTAGCCATTAAAGAAAGATTGCCCCCAGGCGTAGCCGCTGGAATCCTCTGTGGAACTCCAGTAGTTTTTACTGGCAAAACCACCCACCTCGGTTTGGTTAATATACAATTGATCCAGTTCTTCCTTAGCGGGCAAATACCAGTTAGTATAACCACCTGCTGCGAGGTCATCACATACGCTAGCGGCATAGTTTCCGCCCCCTTGGGCTTTGACAATGATGGCTGTATTTGCTTGTCCGCTGCCGATAGTGATGCCCGTTGCCCCTAGGGTGATGTCTTTGCCAATGGCGACGCCAGTCTCGCCTATCTTAATGTTATTGCCGTTGTCCCAAGGCAACCCTTCACTTTGGTCATACAGTGCAGCAATCAGGCCGTGCTGTTTGCTGTCATCAATGTAAAATATCTTGCCGCCTTGATAGCTTTGGCCAATGGTGAACACAGGGCCGGTAGCTGGGGTGTTGGTGCTTTGTGACGAGAGGAGGGGTTGAAAAATAACCTCCCCTACCCCCAGTTGCTCTTTGCTGCTGATGCCGCTGGCACTGATACTAACATAACCCGATTGGCTGAACAGCCAGCTGGTGGCAGTGTCATTATTAAGCTTCAGTTGCACCCAACCGGTGTTGGCGGTGGCTTGGTCAACCGCAATCTGAAAACAGGGGTAAGTGGAATGGCTGCTGTCACAGGCGGTGTTGCCCTCTACAGTGCCGTTTGGATAAACAAAATAGCTGGCATGACTGGCATTGCTGGTGGGGGGAATTTGTACCCACACTTGATAAGTGCCGGGAGACGGCACAGGCCACGAAGCTGTTTCGGAGACGCCGCCTATCAGTTCGATTTCTTGTGCGTTATTGATTTTTGGATAGACTTGGATACCTGTAGGCGGTGCAGCAAAAACAACAGGAATGCCAAAAGCCACCAATAGCAGGATAATGCCAGTAATAGGTTTTAAGCGGGTGTTGTTATGCTTCATAAACTATGCCTATTGGGTGCTTAATTTTGGCAGCGTGGGGTGTTGGGGTTCGTTTCCTTACCCCAAGCCTGCAAATTTTAGCCTTTCGATGCACGTTTGCGTTCGTTTTCGGTCAATAATTTTTTACGCAGCCGGATTGATTTGGGGGTAACTTCCACTAGCTCATCTTCAGCAATAAATTCCAAAGCTTGCTCTAAGGTCATTTTTTGGATGCGGGCCAGCACTAAGCTTTCATCGGTGCCGGCGGCACGGATGTTGGTCAGTGGTTTTGGTTTGCAAGGGTTGACGCATAAGTCGTTACTGCGTGAATGCAAGCCGACCAACATGCCTTCGTACACTTCATCCCCATTGACCAGCAACAAATCGCCGCGTTCTTGCAACGGATGCAAGGAATAAGTCACCGCTTTGCCGGCCACCATAGAAATCATCACGCCCCGCATCCGGCTACCCACATCACCCACTTTCATCGGACCATAATGGTCAAAAACGTGGTATAGCAAGCCAGAACCAGAGGTGGCGGTCATGAATTCGGTTTGGAAACCAATCAGGCCACGCGAGGGCATCATATATTCCAAACGTACGCGGCCTTTGCCATCAGGCACCATGTTGGTCAGGTCACCTTTACGCTCGCCCAGTTTCTCCATGATCGAACCTTGATGCTCCTCTTCCACTTCGATGGTGACCATTTCGAAAGGTTCGCATTTTTTGCCATCAATTTCTTTGATAATGACTTCTGGACGGGATACGCCCATTTCAAAGCCTTCACGGCGCATGTTTTCAATTAACACCGACAGATGCAGCTCGCCACGCCCGGACACTTTAAATTTATCAGGGTCGGCAGTGTCTTCAACTTTTAGGGCAACATTGTGTTGCAGTTCTTTATCCAACCGGTCACGGATTTGACGCGTGGTTACAAATTTACCTTCTTTACCGGCAAACGGTGAATTGTTGACTTGAAAGGTCATGGTCACCGTTGGCTCATCAACGGTCAAGGGCGGCATGATTTCAACGGCATCAGGGTGGCAGATAGTGTCGGAAATTTCAAGTTTTTCGATCCCGGCAAAGGCAATGATGTCACCCGCCCGCGCTTCGCTGACTTCCACCCTCTCCAAACCGTGGAAGCCATAAATTTGCAACATACGGCCTTTGCGTTCGACCCCTTCGCGGTTGACGATGGTTAGGGGTTGATTGGTTTTAATACTGCCGCGCTGGATACGGCCCACCCCAATAACACCCACATAGGTATTGTAGTCAAGGCTGGACACCTGCATTTTGAAGGGGCCATCAATGTCAACCGGCGGCGGGCTAACTTTTGCCACTATGGTTTCAAACAAGGGTGTCATGTCACCACCGGTGATGGTGTGTTCCAAGCCTGCATAGCCATTGATTGCCGAGGCAAACACAATTGGAAAATCAAGCTGCTCATCGGTTGCACCCAGACGGTCAAACAGATCGAAGGTTTGGTCTACAACCCAATCAGGACGAGCACCCGGGCGGTCAATTTTGTTGATGACGACGATGGGCTTTAAACCTAATGCAAAAGCCTTTTGAGTGACAAAGCGGGTTTGTGGCATAGGGCCATCCACGGCATCCACTAACAACAGCACCGAATCGACCATCGACAAGACCCGCTCAACTTCGCCACCAAAATCGGCATGGCCTGGGGTGTCTACAATGTTGATGTGATAGCCGTTCCAATCCAGTGCGGTGTTTTTTGCCAGAATGGTGATACCACGTTCTTTTTCTATGTCGTTGGAATCCATCATCCGTTCGGTCACTTTCGCATGTGCGGCAAAAGTGCCTGACTGTTGCAACAATTTATCAACCAAGGTCGTCTTACCGTGGTCAACGTGGGCGATGATAGCGATGTTTCTTAATTTTTCAATCACTTTGAATGTACTCTAATGGTTAAATAAATAGGTTTAGCCAGTCATCAATAGTGATCTGGATAAAAAAAGGGCTTGTGTCCAGTAACAATGCAGCGCTACGGGTCAACTTTGTTGCCAAGGCAAGTTTTGGAAACGCCACCCCCCCAGATTGCCACGCTGGCTGTTGTCGTCCAAGGGGCCTTCAAAACCGTCAATAATGTTGACCAGTAGCCGATAACCCATTGCCTCTAGTGCTTTGGCAGCATCTAAGGAGCGTTGCCCACTTCGGCACAATAATAAAACCGGCGCGTCACAATGCGGGGCTGCTTGTTGTACATGGGCAATAAAGCTGGTGTTGATTTGCCAATCGGGCATTTCTTTCCACGGCACATGAATGGAGCCGGGCGGATAGCCGACAAATTGGCGCTCCATGCTGGTCCTGACATCGATCAGCACCGCTTCAGGGTCGTGCTGTAATAATTCCCAAGCTTGTTGTGGCTGTAGATTTTCTATCATTAAGTTATGGCGTCATAAGCTCGGCCTGAGATAGCCAAAGGTATTGCTTAACGTTTTTTGGTACAAAATATGAGTATTATCGCATTCCCCTCTGTAGGGTCAAGCAATATAGCGCATTGGCATTGCCATTTAATAGGGTAGGCAGCTTTGATTGGCTTTCTATGCCATGTTTATTCGCGTGATGGCATGTTAACTCGGGGTTCCAGCCAAACCTGCAAGAAATCCATAAAACGCCTGACTTTTGCGGACAGGTATTTTCGGTGCGGGTATACGGCATAGATGTCCAGGGGCGGCAAGGCATAATCTTCCAGCACAACTTTAAGTTTGCCTTTTTCTATATCTTTGCCAACGACATAGGAGGCCAACATCACCAAACCTAAGCCTCCGATAGCGGCAGTCCTAATGGCATCCGCCACGTTGGCCTGCATCCGCCCTGATACGTTGATGGCGGTATAGCCGTTTTCGCCTTTGAATTGCCATTTGTTGCGTGGCGTGCTGGCCCAGTTAACTAAACAACTGTGATTGACCAAGTCGGCAGGCGATTTGGGTACACCGTATTCTTCCAGATAACCGGGTGAGGCACAGACGACTAATGTGGAACTGACCAGTTTTCTGGCTACCATGCTGGTGTCATTCAACGCACCCAAGTAGATAGCCAAATCTATGCCTTCGTCGATCATATCGCCGGGGGTGCCTTGCAAAATCAACTCGACGCTTAAGTCAGTGTGTATTTTGAGAAATTCAGCTATGGCAAAGGCAATATGAGTGGCACCGATCACTGGCGGCGCACTAATTTTTAAAACGCCGCGTGGTTCAGTCTGCAAATGGGTCACAGCCGCTTCCATCTCTTCGACATCCAGCAGCACTTGTTGGCAACGCTCAAGATAAGAGCCGCCCACATCGGTCAGGCTTAGGCTGCGGGTGGTACGATTGAACAACCGGGTACCCAGGCTGCCCTCAAGCTGCATAATATGCTTGGTGGCCATTGCCCGCGAGATACCCAATTCTCGGGCGCCACCAGCAAAGCTACCCGCTTTTGCCACCCGCACAAAAACATTCATACTGGTTAATTTGTCCATCTACACACCCACCCGACAATTAAAAATCAAATTAAATTAGTAAGTTACAGCATAATCACTTGGCTTGGCCATTGCCTTAAGCATATTAAAAATAAATAATAATGCTTGACAGAGAAAATAATTTTATAACAGGAAACAATTCGTTTATTGAAAGGCATATTGTATACAATAATTATCCCTGTATAGTAGCCTTCAAGTTAGAAACATAAAAAGCTTTGTTTAATTGTCCGACCATTTTCCTTTTAACAACGGTGGGTAGGGTAGCAGCCATGAATAAATTCCATAAAGATTTAGTGATAGGCTTAATGTTTATTGTCGGCACTTGGAGCTTCATCTCCGGGCAGTTTATTTTTTCAACCGTTTTGTTTGCTATTGCTGCGGTTTACAGCAATATAGCAATGAGATCAAAAAACTCTGATCTCCAATGAGTTAACAACCTCCTGGTGTTATACCCAACAAGCAGAGACTCCTCATAATAATCTGCTTGATTTTCGACCCACCCCTTGCGTCAAGCGGTGGGTTTTTTTTGCACATTATTATCTGATAATGGCAAAGCCCTGCAGCGATGCTTGGCTGTCCCATTCGCAGACCTCAACCGAGTCCACCCGCGCCAACAGGGGGCCTTGGTGACACCAAGCAAGCAAGTCCTGAAGTTTTTCTGCATCGGCTTCAGCAACAATTTCCACTCGCCCGTCGGGTAAATTTTTAACAAATCCATTAATTCCTAGACGATGGGCTTCTTTTTGGGTGAAGGCACGGAAACCTACACCCTGCACGCACCCAGCCACTATAATTTTAGCCCGTCGGGTCATTTGCAAATCCGCCAACAATAATGAATTTTAGGGTTGCGGGCGAAGTCTTCCGGGATAGTTTGCGTGCTGATATCTTCCACTTGCAAGCCCACCAGTGCATCCTTATCTATTTTAAAGCGCCTGAAATTGGTTGAAAAATATAAAACCCCTTGGGCAGACAATAAAACAGCGGCTTTTTTGATCAAGTCGGCATGGTGGTTTTGGATGTCAAAAACGCTTTCCATGCGTTTGGAGTTGGAAAATGTAGGAGGGTCCAGAAATATCAGCTCGTATTGTCTGGGACTGGTTTTTCCGGCTTCAGATGCTAGCCATTCCAAACAATCGGCCTGGATAAATTCATGTTCGCCTTGCACTTGATTTAATGCCAAGTTATTTTTTGCCCACCCTATGTAGGTATGGGACATATCCACTGTGGTGGTCGCTACTGCGCCACCTAAGGCTGCATGGACTGTCGCGCTGCCAGTATAGGCAAACAGGTTCAAAAATCGTTTGCCTTTGGCTTGTTGCTGAATCAACATCCTTATAGGCCGATGGTCGAGAAACAAACCGGTATCCAAGTAATCTTCAAAATTGACCAATAGTTTGCAGCCGCCTTCTTCTACCGTATGAAAAACCCCTTGTATGTTTTGCTTTTCATATTGGTCGGTATTATGTTGCTTGCGGCGTATTTTTAAGGCTATTTGTCCGCAGCCTATGCCAAAAACGCTGGGCAATGCGGCCAATAATGCCGCCAGGCGTTGGTCGGCCTTGTCTGGGTCTATGGTTTTTGGTGGTTCGTATTCTTGCACATTTAGCCATGTTTGTTCGCCCTGATAAACGTCAATGGCGACCGCATACTCCGGCAAATCTGCATCGTAAACGCGGTAACAGCTAATGTTGTTTTGGTTGCGCCATTTATTGAGTTTTTTTAAGTTCTTTCTGAGCCGGTTAACAAACATGTCGGCGCTGTCGTCAGCTTCCTGAATCGGGCCCTTCGCTTCAGTTTGCTGGATTTGCGCCACCCGTTCTGCCGCTGTTGTGGCTTTATGCACAAAAAAAGAGCTTTCTTCAATAGTAAGCCTGAGTAATTTACACTCCAATGCGCCATTAAACAAGGTGAGCGGTTTTTGTGAGCGTATGCCCAGCCGGAAACCCAGTTCAGAATTGCTGATTATCATGGCTGCTTTCCAGCCGATAAAATGGGCTTTTAAGGTGTCGCCAAATTTTGTATATAAAGTGGCGGTTTCTGTTTCATCACCTAAGCGTTCGCCGTACGGTGGGTTACAAATCAACAAGCCTGGCGGCCACGCTTCGGCTGGCTTGGCATCTGCAATGTCGCGGCGTTCGATGTGTATTTTATGGGCCAATCCGGCATTGGCTATATGCTTGAGTGCGGTGTTGACGGTTTGCCGGTCTTGGTCAAATCCGACGATGACCGGCAATTGGGTCAGGCCGATGTAGCGGCGTTTTTCCGCTTCCGCAATAAGTTTGCGCCAGCTTTCGGCATCGTGCTGTTTCCAGCCGCTAAAACCAAAATAATCCCGTAACAGACCTGGGGCATAATCGGCTGCGATCATGGCCGCTTCCAATAATAAGGTGCCGGAACCGCACATGGGGTCGATCAGGCTGCCTTTTTGTTTGGCAATGGCAGGCCAACCACTGCGCAAGAGCATGGCGGCGGCAAGGTTTTCTTTGATGGGGGCGGCGATGTTGATGTCGCGGTAGCCTCGTCGGTGCAAGCTTTCGCCGGACAAATCCAAGCTCAGTTGTGCCGTTTCACCTTGCAAATGCACATTGACACGGAGGGTTGGCCGTTCGGTGTCAATGGAGGGGCGTTGGCCGAATTTCGCGCGCATTTGGTCTACGATGGCATCTTTGACTTTCAATGCGCCAAAATGGCTGTTGTTGATCGCTGCTGAGTTTTTGGCATTAAAGGTTACGGCAATGCTGTCTTCTGGGTTGATATGTTCATACCAGTTGATGTTTTGCACGCCATGATAGAGGTCATCTTGCGAGTTTACAGCAAAATTACTGAGTTCCAAGAACACTCGGTTAGCGGTTCTTGACCATAAGCACACCCGATAGGCGAGCGCCAAATCCCCGCTAAAAGCAACACCAGCCAGGGTGGCCTTATAATTTTTGACTCCCAAAGTTTGTAATTCCTCGGTGAGTATGGGTTCCATCGCCTTGGGCGTGGTGGCAAAAAATGAGTGGGTGATTGGCATAATGGACAATAAAAAAGCCTTGCATTAGCAAGGCTTTTAGGCAAAAAAAGCAGTTTCTATCGTATAGGTTAGCAGATTCTGGCCAAGGGAATGGGATACTTAAAGGTTTTGATGGACAAATGACGAACTGCACTACTCTATAAGCACTACAACATGCTCGCAAGTGTGACAGCCTCTGACTGTTAAGCAGTCAATCCAATCGTCCCATTGCATAGCCACCCGTTCATATCAGATGCACGACTGCAGGATTGACACCTATCAAGTGCAACTGGGCTTCCGTTTCATGCGCGAACAAAAGCTGGTTAAGCACCGAGCCTGTGCTGTTCAATATGTCAATTTCAGTACCTGTGGTGTTATAGGCTTTTTCGTTGATGGTGTCGCCTTTCAGGTTTATCAGCGTTAGGTTGAGGTTGGCGATAGTGGTGTTTTCGGTTAATGTCAACGGTGCTTTGCCAGAAACAGTACTCAAATTGGTCAACATCAGCTCAATATCGGTGTTATGAACAGCACTTAAATTGAGCGTATTTATTGCTGCACTGGTGTCTTTGACCGACAGCAAAAAAGGGGTCTGGATACTGTTCAAAACCCCAACATCGGCTGTCACTTGGGCTACTGTGGCCGAAATCGTGGGCGTGCCCGCATCAGTCAGGGTAATGCCGGAAATCTTGCCCAGATGGCTTTGTAGCGTAGCTAAACCGCTACCAACATGGGCAGCGGTGTCGCTGATGCCAATACTGGTGACATGGCTATTGGTCAGGTCACTGCTGATATTGGCCTCTATGGCTTGCGTGATGACCAAGTGATAGCTTTTGCTGTTGATCGTTTTAATGACAGTCAAATCTTTGTTGTATTGGCTGTCTGTGATGGTTAATGTCGGTGCAGTTGCATCAGTAAAACTCATGCCCCTGACTTGCAAACCCAGCCCCTGAAGTGCATCGAGATTCGCCGCAATTGTTTGCGAGCTATCAACCACATGGTGGAAGTACATGGAGTTATGCAAGCTGTCTAACATTTTTGGTGCCAAGGCCAGCACATCGGCTACGCTAATATTGGCGTGGTAGCCACCAGCAGTATTATACTCGCTGGTGTCGTAAACTTGCACCAATTGTGAACCCAGCTTGGCCAAAACATCAGCGTTGGCGGCAATATTGGCCCCGGTGTCGGTCACTTGGATCACGCCACCGGTCATGCCATCGGCATACAGCGTGGCTGCGACCGCAGCACTTACATTGACGGCCCATACGCCTTTTGAAGTGGTCGCCCCGTGAAAAGCGGTGCCATCAATAACCAAGCCGGTCAGTTGATTGCCCAAAGTGAATATGGCTGGCTGGGAAGCAATATTTTGGGCCGTATCAACCACCGTCAAACCAATCACCTGGGCGTTTAATTTAAGCAGGGCCGCAGCATTGGCAGCAACGTTATGCGCTGTGTCAACAACATTACTGAATGTCATGGGAGCGTTAAAGCCACTCAGCATTTTAGGGGCCAAAACCAATACATCAGCTACGTTAATAGCGGAAAGGAAACCACCTTTGGAAAGATAATCATTATTGTCAATCAGCTTGACGACTTGGTTGCCTAAATTAACTAAGGCATCAGCATTCGCCGCTATGTTGCTGCCAGTGTCGTTGACTATAATCGGATTAGAGGATGTTTGGGCAAAGGCTATAGCTGCAGCAGCAGTTAATGTAATAGGAGTAGTCATAGGGTTAGTCTTTGTTTGCAGTGAAAAAATGAAGTTAGAAAGTCTAAATACTAACGAAAATTACTTCACTGTCAACCAAATGTTGTATATTTTCTAATGGCTCACAAGCAAATCTTGCGCTATTGGAGGCATCCCTAGGCAAAAAATGCCAAGGGTGCATAGCGAAAAATTAGCGGCGCATATTAACTACGCCTTAGCAAATTTTGGAAGCTGGGCAAGAAAACTCATGACCTGCCTTGCATGGGAAAGTAAAGCCAGGCATGAAGCGTCAATGTACTGTTTTCACCGATGGCTGCAGGATTCCCGTAGCAATGCGCCTAATGATTTAAGCCACCAAGACAAACGCCTGTTTAAGTTTTTTCATAGCGTTCTGTTCCAATTGCCTGATGCGTTCGGCAGATACATTGTAACGCTCGGCCAGTTCGTGCAAGGTTGCTTTTTTGTCGCTTAACCAGCGGCTGGAGACAATGTCGTAACTGCGTTGATCTAAACTGGCCATTGCTTCTGTAAGCACATCGTGCTCGTGTCCGCCCCAATCGGCATTTTCCAGCAATTCAGCAGGGTCTGCATTATGCTGCTGCAAATAATGGGCAGGCGAGGTAAAGCTTTCTTCTTCACTGTCATCGGCCGACATATCAAAGGACAAATCCCGGTTACCCAAGCGTTTTTCCATTTCGTAGACGGCACTGAGCTCTACGCCCAAGTCTATGGCGATGGCTTTGGCCTCGTCATTGGACAACCAGCCCAAATCCTCTTTTGATTTGCGCAGGTTAAAAAACAGTTTGCGCTGGGCTTTGGTGGTGGCGACCTTTACAATGCCCCAATTTTTTATCACATATTCGTGAATTTCCGCTTTAATCCAATGCACGGCAAAGGATATCAAGCGAACCCCCATGTCAGGGTCAAAACGTTTGACAGCCTTCATCAGGCCGATGTTACCTTCTTGGATAATATCGGGCAAAGGCAATCCGTAGCCACTATAGCCTCTGGCAACATGCACAACAAAACGCAAATTGCCCATCACCAGTTCCCGTGCCGCAGACAAATCACCACTGTCCCTGAATTTAATAGCCAATTCGCGTTCTTGATCAGACGACATCCTAGGAATTTGCCTGACTAAGTTTAAGTAAGCATCAAATGTCCCGACTGATAAATTCGCCGATAAAGCCAACACATTATTCATAATAACCACCCCCTTGCACCATGAGAACTTGTGATAGATTTTAGCACTCACCTAGCAGGAGTGCTAATTATTTTTCAGTGCCATTATCAGCTATTGGGGATTGGTATTTTTTAACTGGTTAAACAAGACCAAGCAAGAGCCTAACATGCCAAGTAATGCCGAAATGAAGATCAGCTTTATGCTATCACCCACACTTAAAAACAACAGATGAAAATTGCCATTGTAATTGGAGGAAAGCACCTCGACGGGAATCCTCAAGGACACCATTAACAAAGCGACAATAAACCACGCCAACACGCCAGCAAAAAAACCAATCCAAAAACCAGTGTAAACAAAAGGGGTGGCAATAAAACCATTGGTGGCACCCACGAGCTTGGTAATCATAATCTCTTCTTGCCGGTTGTTCAGTTCCAAACGGATAGTATTGCCGATAATGAACAACACGGCAAAGCCTAGCAAGGCATTGAGTACCACAAACAGTCGGCGGGCAACAGCCATAATGGCTTTCAGGCGCTGCAGCCACTCCATGTCCATACGGACATAGCCGACTTCTTGCCGTTGTTTGAGCGTATTGACCATTGTTGCAATTTGCCCTTTATCGTCCAAGGTGTTTTTGGGCATAATTTCCAGCACCACCGGTAGCGGATTTTCGTCCAGCATATCGATGGCGGCACCAAAATTGCCGAAGGTTTTGAATAATATCCGCCCTTGTTCTTTGCTGATAACTTGCACGGATTCTATGGCGGGGTTTTTACGGAGCGTGTCAGCCAGTATATTCGCCCTGTTTTCGTTGATATTTTCCCGTAAAAATAAGGAGATTTGGGCTGAGGTTTCTAAATTACCGGCAATTTGCTGGACATTGATCAGCAGAAGCTGAAAACTGCCTGCCAAGGCAATGCTAATAGCCAATACGGCAATAGTTATGGCCGATGCAAACGGCGTTTTGCCCAGTCGCAGCAAACTGCAAAACCATGCCTGAATATGCAAATCCCTATAGATAACCAATTTATCCTTGACACTCCCACCAGCGGCACGGTTTTGCTTGAACTCCTGCCGTACCGGCTTAGCTTGCTTGGGCACTTTGACTTCTTGTGTTTGCCGTCTTCTCCTAATTTTCATGGCCTACCCTGCAAACAGTTGGCCGTGTTCAAGCTTGAGGACGCGATGGCGCATCCGTTCAATTAAAGCTATATCGTGTGAAGCGATCAAGACGGTGACACCAACTTGCTGGAAACCTTCAAATAAATGCATGATTTCTTCAGACAGCTCAGGGTCAAGATTGCCGGTCGGTTCATCGGCTATTATGATAGGCGGTTTATTGACCACGGCACGGGCAATGCCCACGCGTTGCTGTTCACCACCTGACAAGGCCAATGGAAATTTATGTTCCTTGCCTGACAAGCCCACCTTATCCAGTATTGCCCTGACTTTGCGGGTTGTTTCTTGATGACCATAACCGGCTATCACCAATGGTAATGCCACGTTTTCAAAAATAGTGCGGTCGTGCAATAATTTGTAGTCCTGGAAAATGAAGCCCATTTTCCTACGTAAATACGGTATCTGGTTGTTTTTGACATGGCTGAGCTTTTGCCCGTCCAAGCATATTTCGCCACTGTTACAGCGTTCCATGAGTGCTATCAACTTTAACAAGGTGCTTTTTCCGGCACCTGAATGACCGGTCAGAAAAGCAATTTCGCCACGCTGCAAATGAAAACTGACCCCCCGCAGCACATCACCTGTTTGCGGATAACGTTTGCAGACATTATCAAACTTTAGCATGGCGGAGATTTAGTCTTTGACAAATAGGGCTTCGACAAACAGTTCTGCATCAAAATCTTGCAGGTCGTCAATACCTTCACCAATGCCAATATAGCGGATAGGCAACCCCAGCTGTTTAGCCAGTGCAAAAATGACCCCACCTTTGGCTGTGCCATCCAATTTGGTGAGCACCAATCCTGTCAAACCTACCGTCTCGTTAAATATTTTTGCTTGCGACAAGGCGTTCTGGCCTGTTCCCGCATCCAGCACCAACAACACCTCGTGAGGGGCCGTGGCATCCAATTTAGCCATAATACGGGTGACTTTTTTAAGTTCATCCATCAGGTTTGATTTGGTGTGCAAGCGTCCTGCCGTGTCGGCAATCAGCACATCTATTTTTTTGGCTTGTGCCGATTGCACAGCGTCATAGATGACCGATGCCGAATCGGCACCGGTATGTTGCGCCACCACAGCAATGTTGTTGCGCTCACCCCATGTTTGTAACTGCTCAACCGCCGCAGCCCTAAACGTGTCACCAGCTGCCAGCATGACGCTATGGCCTTGCATTTGTAAGCGTTTGGCCAGTTTACCAATGGTAGTTGTTTTGCCAGCCCCGTTCACACCCACCACTAAAATGACAAACGGGCCGTCTTTTTCAGAGATAGCCAGCGGTTGGCTGCAAGGTTTGAGGATATCCAACAATTCTTCTTTTAGTGCGGCTGACAGCATTGCCCCATCGGACAGTTGGTTGCGTTCCAAACGTTGGGTCAGACGCTGGATAATGTCGGTGGCCACATTGATACCAATATCCGCCATAATCAGCTTGGCTTCAATTTCTTCCAGCAAGTCGCGGTTGATTTCCTTTTGTCCTAGCGGCAAACCGGATAGCACCCCGCCCAAACCAGTGCGGGTACGTTGCAGTTGTGACTTTAGCCGCAAATATAGAGATTCCGGTGCGGTGGGGGCAAGATCATCGACGGTTGCCACCGACGCAACAGGCAGTGCTGTGTCAGGCTCATCCGACACAGTGCTTTTAGCTTCAGCTTCGGGCTGAGCGGGTGTTGCCACGCCATAACGGCTATAAAAACTAATGACAATTAGCGGCAACATCAGCATCACAGCCACACTGTGATGCAGCAGGGTTAGCCAGTCGGGCAATGCCCATTTTGCCGCCGCTATCCCGACAACCATTTGTAAGAACAATAGCAAACCCAAAACTAGCCCGGCATTTCTGAGTGATTTATTGACGTTAACAGCAGTTGTCTTGAACAGCACCACACTCAGGACTGTGAAGGTAGCCAAAGCGGCCGCCCTATGTAATAAGCTGACAGCAATCAAAGCATCAATAGGCAATGTACCGGTGTAGCCTGTCATTAAGCCGTTGATTATATTAAGTGCGTTGAAATAATCGGCCGTTGGCAACCACTGCCCATTACATTGAGGAAAACCGCTACATACTGATGAACCATTATTGACGCTTAGCCACACGCCCAGCACAATCTGCAAAAATAAAACCGCTTGAGCCGCCAACGTCCACCAAAAAATCCCAGTTCGCCGCTGCCTTACGGATTTATCCACAGCGCCCCGCAAATACAGGCCGAATAATAGCCAAGCGACCAGCATTTGAAGCACACTGTCACACAAGGCCAGTAACGGCATGGCATGGAACTTGACCATCAGATAATTCATCAGCCCTTGCAACATCAATAGCAAAGCGGCGATAAAGACCGTGGCAATAGTCACGACACGTTGTTTTTTTTGCCAAAATGACAATAACGCAATGATCGGCACAACCCCTGCCATGATTGCCAATAGGTAACGTTGGATTAATTCCAGACTTGCTTGTGCCGTGTCAAATCCGGCATAGGGCAATCCTTGGCTAGTGAAGCCAGTAATTGAAAATATCCCATCAACACAAGCGGGCCAATCGGTGCATACCAGTGCTGGAGCGGACAGTCTTACATAGGCACTGAAAACAATGTTGGCTAGTGCCAAAATGACACTAAAACCCGTTAATTTTTTGAACATACTCTATTTTCCACTAACCAATTTGCGAAATTCTCAACAAATGCATAAGATCATCTTTGACTTTATAGGGATCAAAACCCGGTTCATACTGCATCATCAGGTTGCCTAAGGGATCAATCAGGAACAACATGCCATCGGGTAAATTGCCATCCGTCCGGGCTGATTTTATCTGCGCGACCGATTGGTTATCCGGCTGGAAACGAAGCAGGTCAGAATGCAAGGCCAGTTCTGGCTTTTCGTTAGCCGTCAAACGTGCGACCGTCTGATCGTCCAGTATGGCTGTGTCCTGCAAATACCGCTCATAGAGCGGGAGGCCGTTTTGGACATCGGGATTTTTCAACCGCCATAACACGGAGTCCTTAAGCCACAACTGTTTTGCATAATCGCTTGCCAGCGGAGCCAACACTAAAACCAGGCGGCGGACTCGGGGCAAATCTTTGCTCAACATCAAGCGCAGTTGTTTGGTTTTAAGGATGGCCTCTAGGCAATTCTTGGCGCACTCTGCTTTAGGGATGATGTTGGCTAGCAACCAATGGCCTTGCAGTTCCACCTTGTTTTGTCGTGAAAAGTCATCAAAGCCAAGCCACTCATGATAATCCAGCCGTTTAGGAGGGGCAATCAATTGGCCATGATTGGTACCTTTGTTTATTAGGGAGATATTGTCCCTTAAGCTCCATGCAACCATGAAAGGCACAATGGTCATTGCAAAAATGACCACTATCAGCATTTGATTTTTTCGTTGTTGGTCATTCATCACGTTTTTTGACACTGTAGCGGATAAAAAGTAAAGTGAGCACCAATGCCAAGGCAAACCACTGGTAAGCATACGCTTTATGTTGTTCTGGCAACATCAATGTGGACATCCGCCAATCCCGTTGATAGCCATTAGGCTGGTTTTCAGCCAATTCTATTTGAAAGGGCAGCAAAGCATAACCTAGTTTTTCCGACAACACTTGGCTGTTAATGACTTGGACTCGCGAGGGCCAACCCTCTGAAGGCAGTTCGGCTCCGGGTAGAAGCAAACCAATGCTCGGGAAATGATTAATTCGACCGCTGATAATGGTTATGGTGGACGGAAGCGCCACATCAGGCAAAAGCGAACGGTTTTGCCCTAACGGTATCCAGCCACGATTGACTAAAACGGCCTGTGTCCGGTTGGCAAGAACAAACGGTGTCAGCACCAGATAACCAGGTTTACCATTATTGATCTGGTTATCCAATAAGAATTGGTGCTGCCCGTCATAATGACCTGAAGCGGTGGCATGACGGTAACGGAGCATTTCACCTGGCTCTGGCAGCAATGCCGATAAATCAAGCTCACTTTCATTTGATGCTGCGGTTTGTTGCACCAATAATTGCTGTTTTTGGTAAGAGCGGTCGAGTTGCCAGTTTCCTAACTGGATCAATACCGATAACAGCACAATATAGGCCAAAGTAGGCAGTATTTGCAGGTTTGGTTGGTATTGGTTTAGGCGATGGGTCATGGATTTGGAAATAAGCTATTGGCAAATGGCATTTTATAACCCAAAATAGCAAAAAACATCTGACTATTTACCGACAAAATGATAAAAATTATTGTTATTGCCTGTTTTCTTCTCATTATTGCCAGTTTGGGCACTGCACTTTACAACTTAATCGCAAAAAAACCCGAGGAACATTCCCCAAAAACTGTCCAGGCGTTGACGGTACGCATTGGCCTTTCCTTGTTACTGTTCATTTTTGTTTTTATTGCCTTCCGTTCCGGTTTAATAGAACCCCATGGCATTGGCGCCAAAATTGAGCAGAGCAGGCAAGCAGGTCACTCTCAGCTGCAGTAAATGCTGGCAAAAAAAAAAGCGCTACTGATGCAGCGCTTTTTTTAGGCCAGGCTGTTTAAATTTATAGGATGTAGACAAAAATAAACAAACCCAACCAAACCACGTCAACAAAATGCCAGTACCATGCCGCCGCTTCAAAGGCAAAATGGTTTTCTGGTTTAAAGTGTCCTATCGAACTTCTGAACAACACCACTGATAATATAATGGCACCGACACAAACGTGGAAGCCATGGAAGCCAGTCAGCATAAAAAAGGTCGATCCATAAATGCCGGAACCTAAGGTCAGACCCATTTCGGTATAAGCTTCATGGTATTCAATCGCTTGGCAGATAACGAACAAGAAACCCAGAGCCACTGTGGCGATTAAACCTTTTATCAGTTGGCCGCGATGTTGGGCAAGCAAACCATGATGGGCCCATGTGACGGTCACGCCGCTGGACAACAGTAGGAGGGTGTTTAAAAAAGGCAAACCCCACGCGCTCATCGACTCAAATTCACCGGAAGGCTTGCCGTCAACAATTTTGCCGCCCAAATGTGCTGGGCCGTTGGTGGGCCATACAGCATCAAATGAAGGCCACAATAGCTCTTTAGTAGCCGCACCGATGCCTTCCCCACCCAACCATGGCACAGACAAATTGCGGGTGTACCAGAGCGTACCAAAGAACACCGCAAAAAACATAACTTCAGAAAAAATGAACCACATCATGCCCATACGGAATGAAATGCCCACTTGTGCGCTGTACATGCCCGATTCACTTTCAGATGCCTGCAACGCAAACCAACCCGTCAACATTAGGATAAACATGACAAAACCAATGATCATCATAGTAGGGCCTATTGATGCACCGTTCAGATAATTGGCAAAACCCGCCAGAAGGATAACCAGTCCGGCAGTGGCAAGCACTGGCCAAGTGGCTTTACTCGGAATGTAATAGGTTCCAGGTGTAGACATAAACTTCCTCTCTATTTTTTAAGTGATGTTTCGGTATTGTCAAAAAATGTATAGGCCAGCGTGATGGTTTTGTATTGCTCCGGCAATTCCGGGTTGATTGCGAACCTGACTGGCATGGTTTTGCCTTCACGGGGCTTGAATGTCTGTTGGGTAAAACAGAAACATTCAGTTTTTTTAAAATATTCAGCAGCCAAGCCAGGGGATATGCTGGGGATTGCTTGGGCGACCATGACATGGTCGGTTTTATTTTCGGCATAAAAATTTACGGTGACGTACTCGCCCGGATGAATTTTTATTTTATTGGTTTCGGCACGAAACACCATGGGGATGGATTCGTTTAGCGAAGTCAAGAACTCAACCGTCACTTCCCTGCTTTGATCAACCCGAAAACGCACTTCTTTAGCTGCTTCGGAAGCCACTTTGCCATTCAGTCCGGTGATGTCGCAAAGCACATCATAAAGCGGCACTAAGGCAAAGCCAAAACCAAACATGCCAATCACCACAAACAGCAGCTTGCGGACAAGCTTGGCGTTTTTTTTGTTGAGTTCTTGGTTCATTGCGATATTGCCTTATACACAGCAAAAGCATAGATGCAAATGGCAACTACAAACAACAATACAGCTGTCAATACATTTTTCGTTTTTATATTCATTTTTCCGCCTGACACACCACCGATACGGTGATGTGCCCAAGGATTTATCGCCACATGCTACTGGTGTTCTGTTGGGATCACTTCAGGTGGTGTGGTAAAGGTGTGGTAAGGGGCTGGTGAAGGCAGTGTCCATTCCAAGCTATGTTTATGGGCATCTTCCCAGACTTCATCGCTCACTTTTTCACCGGTGCCACCTCTGATGGTGTCAATGACTATGTACAAAAATAGCAATTGGCTGATACCAAATATAAATCCGCCAATACTGGACACCATATTCCAGTCTGCAAACTGAATGGCATAATCTGGGATACGGCGCGGCATACCCGCCAGCCCCAAGAAATGCTGCGGGAAGAATAATATGTTCACAGAAATCACTGACATCCAGAAATGCAGACGGCCAATTTTTTCGTTATACATGTGGCCAGTCCATTTAGGCAGCCAAAAGTAACCAGCGGCCATTAAGATAAACACCGAGGAAGGCACCAGTACATAATGGAAATGGGCAACAATGAAATAAGTGTCGTGGTATTGGAAATCTGTTGGGGCAATGGACATCATCAGGCCGGTAAAACCACCCATGGTGAACAATACCACAAAGGCAATTGCAAACAGCATCGGCGTTTCAAAAGTCATCGAGCCTTTCCACATTGTGGCCGTCCAGTTAAAGACTTTAACACCTGTAGGGATAGCGATCAGCATGGTGGCGTACATGAAGTACAGTTCACCAGCAATCGGCATGCCGACAGTGAACATGTGATGCGCCCAAACGATGAACGATAAAAACGCAATCGAAGCCGTTGCATAAACCATTGAGCTATAACCAAACAAGGGTTTACGAGCAAAAACGGGGATGATGGTGGAGGCCACCCCAAAAGTTGGCAAGATCATGATGTATACTTCTGGGTGGCCAAAGAACCAGAAAATATGCTGGTAGAGGACAGGATCGCCACCACCGGCCGCATCAAAGAAGCTGGTTTCAAAAAATCGGTCTGTCAATAACATAGTCACTGCACCGGCAAAAACCGGCATGACAGCAATTAACAAGAAAGCGGTGATCAGCCAAGTCCAAACAAACAAGGGCATTTTCATTAAGGTCATGCCAGGGGCGCGCATGTTGAAAATGGTGGCAATGATGTTAATGGCACCCATGATGGAAGAGATACCTAACAAATGCACCGAGAAGATGGCAAATGGCAAAGCCTTCCCTGTTTGTAAAACCAACGGCGGGTATAAAGTCCAACCGGCTGCCGGTGCGCCTCCTTCCATAAACAAGGTGCTGGCCAGCAGCAAAATGCCTGCCACCAGCATCCAGAAGCTCATGTTGTTCATGCGTGGCAATGCCATATCAGGCGCACCAATCATCATGGGTATCATCCAGTTGGCCAAGCCGACAAAACCCGGCATAACCGCACCAAACACCATCACCAAGGCATGCATGGTGGTCATGGAATTGAAAAACTGCGGTTGCACAAACTGCAACCCAGGTTCAAACAATTCGGCGCGGATGACCAATGCCATGACACCGCCAATAAAAAACATGGCTAAGGCAAATAGCAGATACAGCGTACCTATGTCTTTATGATTAGTGGTGATTATCCATCTTAACAGCCCTTTTTGTGGGCCATGATCGTGATCATCGTGATGATCGTCATGCTCAGCTACAACAGCGGACATAATTTAATACCTCAAAATATTGGAAAATGTTTGCAAAAAACAGTCTGGCTGAACCTTAGTCGTCATCCTCTTCAGGCGGCAAAGCCGCTTGCAGTGTTTGGATGGCTGAAGGCTGGACAACCGAGTGTGCTGCGTCACCCCAGCCATTACGGGTAAAGGTGACAACTGCCGCAAAATCTTTTGCATTGAGTGAGTGGCCAAAAGCCGGCATCATGGCTTTACCCTGCAACATCAGGTTGATTTGGGCATTGATATCGCCTTTGACAACCGGGCTACCGACCAATGGCGGGAATGTTGGTGGCATCCCCTGCCCTTCGGCTTGATGACATGACGCGCAATTGCTGGCATAGACGGTTTTACCTAATGCGAGCAGCTCGTCTTTTGGCATGTCGGCAATCGGTGCGGCAGGCTTGGCATCAGCTTTCACCTCTTTTGAGGTGTCGGCTTTAGCTTCGCCTTTGGCTTCTGTGGATTTTTTTGGCAACAGCTCCTGAACCGATTTAGGCTGGATTTCATCGCCAACCGTGTTGCCCAAGGCATTACGGGTATAGGTGATGACTTGTGCCAATTCGTCAGCTTTCAACATTTTGGCAAAAGCAGGCATGGCACCTTTACCATTCAGGATCAAGTGGGTTTGGGCTAGGATATCGCCTTTGACAACGGCACTGCCGGTTAATGCTGGGAAAGCGCCCGGCACCCCTTTGCCGTCAGGCAAATGGCAAGTCGAGCAATTTTTTGCGTAAATGGCCTCCCCTTTAGCCACCAGCTCGTCATGGCTTTGGTCGCCCAAATCAGAACCTTTTTTGGCCTCTTCAACAGTCTTTTTGACCCAAGCGTCATAATCGGGTTTGTCCATGGCAATCACCACCACCGGCATAAAACCGTGATCTTTTCCGCATAACTCGGTACATTGGCCTCTATAAGTGCCAGGTTTATCCACGGATGTCCATGCCTCGTTGACAAAACCTGGGATCGCATCTTTTTTCCAACCCAAGTCGGGCACCCACCAAGAATGGATCACGTCGGCAGCTGTGAACAGAAAACGGATTTTAGTTTTGGTTGGAATGACCAAAGGGTGGTCCACGTTTAACAGGTAGTGTGGTACGGAACGCGGGTCAATGCCGGAATTCAGTTGGCGGGCCTTGTTGCTGGCATCATCCAGGCTACTGAAGAAATGGATACCATTGTCGAGATATTCATATTCCCATTTCCATTGCCAGCCAGTGACTTTCACGGACATATCGGATTGTTGCACATCATCCAATTCCATCAGTGTCTTGGTCGCCGGAATGGCCATGGACACCAAAATAAGCGTGGGGATGATGGTCCAAATGATCTCTACCGTGGTGTTTTCATGAAACTGGGCCGCCTCATGACCTTTCGATTTACGATGATGGTAAATCGAATAGAACATAGTACCAAAAACACCTACACCTATGGCGACACATATCCATAGTATGAGCATGTGCAGGTCATAAACATCATTACTGACTTTGGTGACCCCCTTCATTAGGTTGAGCGTATAGTCCGCGCGGACTGTCCCAATGCTTGAAGCCATTAAGACCAGAGTCGCGAATAGTTGCTTTTTATTGTTCACTGAGCAGCCCCTTCTTTTGTAATAAAAACTTGTGTACACCCACTTTAATTGGGCAATGGGTGACAAACCCACCCCATTAGCGGTGTTTTATAAATAAGCACACTTAAACTGTGAAATTTTAACCGATGATGGCAAAGTACGCCACAAGCCATCATTAATTAAAATGACATTTTTCAATCTGTTTGCCCCTAATTGGCAAATAAAAAACATTAACATATTGAATGTAATAATTAAATATACATTAAATAAATTTTTTAGGCTTTGCCGCCTATGCCAGACCGGTTTTGGCAGGCCGGTTGGTGATGGCATTGCCTACAAAAACACACTGGCACAGCCATCATTGCACTAGACGTTTCCGCAGCATACAAATGTTTTGGCAAGGATACCATTATCTTCGGCAGCCCCCAATAGCTTTAATTAATCGCATGAAAACAGCTGAACTATCAATAAAATATTTTGCCCTAACTGCAAATTTAGTGCTAACATTAATCGCTGTACAAAGTTTGAGCCGGCTATGCTTGTTAAGACCGGGATTTATAAAGCCATTAATTTGGCGTTTTTTATAGAATAAGAGTGTGATATGTCAGATCAAGTTGTAGGTACCGTTAAGTGGTTCAATGATGAAAAAGGCTTTGGATTTATTGAACAGGAAGGTGGCAAAGATGTTTTCGTCCACCACAGTGCAATTAACGGCTCCGGACGCAAAACCTTGCGCGAAGGCCAAAAAGTGACCATGCAAGTCACTGTAGGCCAAAAAGGCCCGCAAGCAGAGAACGTAACCCCCGCGTAATATATTCCCGAAGCGGGCCCAACGACTCCGCTGTTTTTGGGGCCGCTTCACGCGCTTTTGGCTCATCCCCTTAACTGGGTTGACGTTAACACCACAAATTTATCATTGCTTGCCACCACGGCAACATTGCCAAATATTTTTTTTAACGGCAAGTGGTAATTCAAGTGGCGGTTGCCAATAACCCATAGCTGGCCGTTTTTTCGTAACACCCTGTAAGCCCCTTGGAACATGGCTGTGGCTATTTGACCACCTATGGTATGTTGTTGGTGGAAGGGCGGATTACAAAATACCCTGTCGGCAGATTGGGCCGCTGTGCCAGTCAGACCGTCTGCTATCAAAAATTGCGCCTTCCTCAAGTTTCCGAATGCGCGGCGAAAATTATCTTCGGCCGAAGCCACCGCCATAAAAGATTCATCAATAAAACAAATGCTCGAATTGGGGTTGCGTACAGCAGCCATAAGACCGAGCACACCATTGCCACAACCCAAATCAACAATATCCAAGGGTTCGGATGAACTGGGCAACTTGTGCAGAAAAAAACGTGTGCCGATGTCTAAGCTGTCGCGGGAAAACACATTGGCGTGATTGCTTATCAGGTAAGGACTGTCTTCCAGAAAGTAGCGTACAGGATAACGGTTATCCGGCACTGTTAAGTCGCCTGCCCATTTGACAACGATCAATCGGGCTTTTTTCTGTGCCAATGCTGTCGATGTCGGCCCCAGATACCTTTCCAATATCCCCCAAACGGATGCGGGCAATGCCTTTATCATCCCCGCAACAAGGATGTGCGAGGATTCGCTTAGCTGCCGCCGTAGGCCGTGTAGTTCGTATTCCAATAACGCCAAGGTTTTGGGCACTTTTATTAGCAACACATCGATGTGACCGTCACCGACCGTTAAACTGTCTTGCAATTGCACGGATGACTCTGAGATACCATTAATTTTCAGGTTGTAGCGCGTGGCTTCTTGGGACAAATAAGAATCGGAAACGGCAACTGGAAAATAAGCGTGCAACGGCACAGCTAAAGCCCCGAAACTGTCATTGACAATGACCACTTTCATGCCAGGGGCGGGCAAGGCCATCCCTGCCAAGTATTCCAACAAATATTCATCCGCCGCATCCCATGCCCTTAACAGCTCCCTAGGCCGCTTGGGCAGCCGTTCCAAGCTAAACCTACCTTGCGGAACTTTCAACACTGAATCAACAGATTGTCCAGCCATAGTAGGCAGCTCAGGCACGTGACATGAATTTTCCTGTTTCGGTGCTGATTTTAATTAATTCGTCTGTTTCTATGTATTCGGGCACTTGCACTTCCAGTCCGGTCGACAGTCTGGCAGTTTTGGTACGGGCCGATGCCGAAGAACCCTTTAGGGCGGGCGGTGTTTCTAAAACAGGCAACACTACTGAGCTGGGTAATTCAATGGCAAAAATGGCATCCTCTATCAGTAAAGCCACTATGCCTTCCAACCCTTCGGTCAAATACTCCACTTGGCCTTCCAAGCCGTCCACGCTTAAGGTGTATTGGCTGTAATCTTCCATATTCATGAATATGTAGTTGTCGCCGTCCTTGTAGGAATACTGCACTTTTACTTTGCTTAAGTCAGAGTCTTTAAAAAAATCTTCGCCTTTTAAGGATTCATCCAGTTTCTGGCCTGTTTTCAAATTATTGAACCGTACTTTATACAAAGTGGTCGCACCACGCGATGAAGGGCTTTTTGCCTCGACTTGTTTGACCACATGGGGGATGCCTTCAATTTCAACTACCATGCCACGTTTTAAATCGCTCGCTTTTGCCATATCACCGCCTCTTAGTTTATTAAATATTACTAGCCCGTTGCCAAATTTTGGGCTGCCAGCTGTGCTTTTTTTATCTTTGCCCGCTGCATTTTTTCAGCCTCAATTAGTGCCTTGCGGGCATTCCTGGCCTCGTAACGCTGCTTGGCCAATGCCGATTGCTGTTTTTTATCCCTGCCAATATCAGCTTCTGGCGACGGACGCATCACTATACAATCGACCGGACAAGGGGCAACACACAATGCACAACCGGTGCATTGCTGGGCTATCACGGTGTGCATTAGTTTTGCCGCACCTATAATGGCATCGACCGGACAAGCGTCTATACATTTGACGCAGCCTATGCAATCTTGCTCTATTATGACCGCCACTTGGGCTGGCGTGTGGCTACCGTAACGGGTATCCAAAGGCTTGGCTGGCCGCTCTAATAATGCCGCCAAATCGGCAACCCCTTGATCGCCGCCGGGCGGACATTGGTTAATGTCCGCACGGCCTTCGGCAATTGCTTCGGCATAAGGCAAGCATCCCTTAAAGCCGCATTGCCCACATTGGGTCTGGGGCAACAACTCGTTTATTTTGTCTATTGTTGAATGATGGTACAAAGGTGGCATGGTTTCTACAAAATTGGCCTATCAAGCCAGTATACTTCAAGGATACTGAAAAAAACGCCCTATCAGCCAAATGAAAATTATATTTTGGGAAATGGACGAGAAGCTATAATCACAAGCGAGGGCTTTAGCATCCCAGAGCCTATTACCCATGCCCAGCCGACTTATAGCCCATAGGCTTTACGCTTACGCCAAAATGTCGCCCGGCTCATGCCTAGCGAAGCAGCTGCCAGATTGACGACGCCGTTATGTTGTTCTAATGCTTGGCGGATCAATAAGGCTTCCTGTCCGCGAGGAATCGTGACTCGAGCCAACACCTCTGGATGGGCCGGCGCTTCTGGTCGGATACGCGGCTCTATAAATTCCGGCGGCAACTCAGCCAGCCGTAAGATACCGCCACGCCCGACCGCAAAGGCATATTCTATAACATTGTGCAGTTCCCGGATATTACCGGGCCATGCATAATCCAACAGCAATTTCATTGCTTGCGGCTCAATTTTGTCGATATGCCTGACCTGTTCGGCATTATGAATTTGGATGAAATGCCAAAGCAGCAAAGGTATATCTTCGCGCCGCTCACGTAGCGGCGGTATAAAAATAGGCACCACCCGTAACCGGAACATCAGGTCTTCGCGGAACAGGCCATTTTTAACCGCTTCACGCAACGACCTATGCGTGGCTGCCACCAATCGCACATCAACATCAACCGTCTGGTTTCCGCCCACTGGTATGTAATTGCGTTCTTGGATGACTCGTAACAATTTGGCCTGCAACTCAAGCGGCAACTCCGCCACCTCATCAAGAAACAAGGTGCCGCCATGCGCCCTTTGGAATAGCCCTTTATGATCTTTGATGGCACCAGTGAATGCTCCACGCACATGCCCGAACAGTTCGCTTTCCAGCAAACTGCTGGATAAGGCCGCACAGTTAATAGCCAAAAAAGGTGCTGCATGCCGGGCGCTAAGCTTATGGATGGCTTTGGCGACCAATTCTTTGCCCGAACCACTTTCACCGCGCACTAATACCGTCGCGGTGGTTTCGGCGGCGTTTTCAATAATCCTAAACACCGCATGCATGGCGGGAGAACGGCTTAATAAGCCTTGGAAGCTGGTTTTTTTTTCGGAAGGTTTTTGGTTTTGGATAGCAGGGGTTGCATCATCCGTTGAGGTCAAAGCAAATAGTACCAAAGCACCAGCATAGTGACCGTTGTCATCCTGCAATAATCGTACTGTTTGTGTACATTGCAGCACCGCACCGTCTACTGACATCTCTGCAGGAGCAATCGTGATGTTGGTAGTTTGTAAAACCCGGGACATCGCTTCTTTACATCCTGGCAAAACCGATTGACCCAGCACCTTTTCATGACGGTATCCGGTCAGCCGTTCGGCACCCTGACTCCAAAATGCCAGCTGGTTATGCTTATCCAGCTGATAAAAAGCTTGCTGGTCAAGAAGTTCAAAGATTGCTTGGCTGAGAGTGACAAGCTCCATGCCATGCATCAACCCAGCTCCTTGGCGGCATCTTCGGTACGGGCAAACACCTGCCCCGGCTGCATTTGCTTTAAAAAATCAGTTTTTTGCAACTTTACCAGCACTTTCCTTTTGGCTTCTGAGATATTCAAGGATTTTCCAGCCTGTTGTAAGCTACGGTTAAAATGCTCCAACGCCTCCAGGGCGGTCGCATCTATATCATTGACGGAGGTGCAAATCAGAACGACATGGCGGGTATTGGGCTTTTTTTTCAGTTCGGTTTCCAAATAGTCTTCTATGGAATGAATATTGGCAAAGGTGATGCTTTCTTCTATACGCACCAACAACAAATGATGCCACGTTTCTACGCTGTGCATGCTGTTCTGCATTGCTTGCCCGCCTACCACTGCGATATGGGGTTGGCTATTTTTGCGCAGCTGGCTGCCAATGGTCAAAATAATACCCAATGTGATGCCTTCCTCTATGCCTAACATCAATACGCCTATTAAGGTGACTAGCTCGGCAATACCATCGCCACGGTCATAGCACCAAGTATTGATGATGTGCTTGACCCTTACCAGCCGGTAAATGGCCATCAGAATAATGGCGGCCAATGCGGCTTTGGGAATCTGCTCAAACCAAGGGCTGAAAAAAATCACCGCCAGCAATAATATAAACGCGGCAATGATCATAGCCATTTGGGTTCTTGCACCTGCGGAGAAATTGACCATAGTCCGGCTAAACCCCCCTGCCACCGGCATTCCACCGGAAATAGCCGCAACCACATTGGCCATGCCCAGCGCAATTAGTTCTTTATTTGGGACAATTTTCTGGCCTCGCAGGTTGGCCGTCACTTTTGCAATAGCAACACTTTCCACATAGGCGATTAAGGCGATAAAAGCACTATCGGGCAGCAATACGCGTGCAGGTTTGGCATCAAAAAAACCGATGGCCAATTCCGGCAAACCTACAGGAACTTGACCCACTAAGGCGACGTGTTGTTGGTCCAAACGGAAATAAGCTACTGCCACAGTAGCCAGTACCACGGTCAGTAATGGCCCACATTTGCTGATAGCTGTCAATAATGTCAGGTTTACACGGGCGTGTTTAAGTGCCACGGTCAGTGGCTTGCCAAAAATCACTAATAACGCCAAGGAGCTGCTGCCAATGATCAGTGTAATGGCGTTGGCATCGTGCAGGTAACTGTGGTAGCACTCGACATTAAACCCACAGGCAGGTGGTTTTAGGCCAGCCAATTGTGGCAATTGGCTGGCCATGATCAATAGTGCCGCACCACTGGTAAAACCTGCCAGCACGGGGTGGCTGATAAAATTAACCAGCCCCCCCATTCTCATTAGCGCCATAATTAACAGGATAATACCGACTTCCGCCGATAAAATCAGCGAGCTTTGTACTGGGTTGCCCAACGCGCTTACTTCGGGCGTTGCCAAGGCACTGGCTACCATGATAGCGGCAATGGATACCGGCCCAACCGACAACGTGCGGCTGGTGCCTAATAAAGCATAGGCAATAGGCGGCAAAATGCTGGCGTACAGCCCCAACTGTGGCGGCAAACCAGCCAGAATGGCATAGGCAATACCCTGCGGCACCAACAAAATGGCGGTGATGACCCCTGCAAACAAATCGCTGGTGAAATCATTGCGGTCATAAGTTTTTAATCCCGCCAATAGCGGGAAATGTCTGCTGATATTAGGCGGTTTGTCGGTGATCTCAGTCATATTTTCCGCGTAAGCTATTATATTTCAGATGAAAGAAAAAAACATTTGGCCATCTTGGACATCAAAATGCCTTGCTCGGGCATAAATGGGCCAAGTCACTTTTTGGCTGGGCTTTCCGCTATATGAGACCGGAAAGCCAAGAAACTACGCTGCATTTTTTCGGTGTCCTCCCAGCCCGGCAAGACGGGCAATATGCCACCTTGCCAAGCCATTTCTTTTACGCTAGTCTTTTTTTACAAAACGTTTGGCATAAGTTTCCAGATGCGGCAAATCTATGCGCCAACCTTTCAACATGATGTGCCAGTAAAGCCAAGGGAAACCGGTGGTTTTACCCCACCACCAAAACCGGCGGTTTTTGCGCGGGTCCAGCAACGGGAAGGACGGAGTGACTTTTCCGCCATAAGAAAATTCTGCCAGCATCACTGTGTCCAGTGAAGTGGTCAACGGGCAGGAACCATAGCCATCGTAGCTGTGACGGGCGGTTTGGCCGTCCATCAGTGCCAAGATGTTATCGACCACAACCGGCACTTGCTTACGGATGGCAGCGGCAGTTTTGGCATTGGATGTGAAGGCGGCATCGCCGAGACCAAAAATATTGGCGTAGCTGTTATGCTGCAAGCTGTTTTGATTAACATCAATCCAACCTGAGGCATTTGCCAGCGGGCTGTTTTTGATAAAATCAGGCGCACTTTGCGGCGGCGTAACATGGATCATATCGAAATTTTTGTTGACCGTTTGGCGGTTACCTTCGGCATCGGTCACTTCAAAGGTAGCTGTTTTAGCATCACCGTCAATAGTGATCAAATTACAGTTGAAATGAGTTGTAAGGCCGTAATTCGCAGCCACTTCCATTAAGGCTTCCGCGAAGAACGGCACACCAAACAAAGTTGGGGTGGCTGTACATAGCTCAATGTTAAACTTATCCAGGATACCTTTTTTACGTAACCGGTCTGCTGTCAAATACATAATTTTTTGCGGCGCGCCAGCACATTTGATGGGCATCGGTGGCTGAGTGAACAATACCGTTCCGGATGTTAGGGATTGCAAGCATTGCCAAGTATATTCCACTGTTTCTGGCGAATAATTGCTGCACACTTGGTTTTTGCCTAAGGTTTCAGATAAACCCTGCACCTTGTGCCAATCCAATTGCAAGCCCGGACAAACCACTAGGTAGTCATACCCCAGCTCTTCGCCTGAATTTAGCTGCACCGTGTTTTCATCCGGGCTGAACGCCACCACCGCATCTTTAATCCAGCTGACAGAAGCAGGGATCAAATCCGCTTCGTTACGTAGCGTTTGCCGCAAGGTATAGACACCACCGCCCACCAAGGTGAACCCCGGTTGATAATAATGTTTCTCGGACGGCTCAATAAGGCCAATAGCTATGTTGGCATTGACTTTACGCAGGTTGTTGGCAACGGCAACGCCTGCCGCGCCACCACCCACAATCAGGACAGGATAATGTTGTTGGGCCATGAAATCCTCCAGGTTTTGAGTTATTTTAGTTTTTATAAACAAAGTTTGTTGTTAATGGCCGACTGCTGAAAGCTAAGCAATGGCAGCGACCCGATACCTTTTCACCTAAAATGGCCTGGCTGTCAACATCTAACTACTTATAAAACCCATTCCTGGTACTTGGTCAGCTTAGCCGACGGTCTTTTGCCAAGCTTCAATACCCCCGGCCATAGATAACACACTGTTATAGCCAATATTTTGCAACGTTAGGGCGGCTAATGCGGAGCGTCCACCAGTCTTACAATAAACCAATACTGTTTTGGATTTGTCGGCCAGTTCTGGCAAAGCAGCGTATTTGAATTCCAGCACGCCCCTTGGCAGCAACAGGGCGCTGTCGATATGTGCCTGGGCAAATTCGCTTTCCTCGCGGACATCCAGCAATACGATATTGCCTTCTTTCAGCAATTGCCGGGCAGCCTCAACACTGACTTCAGTAATTTGTTGCTTGGCCGCTACAACCCAATCTTGCGGGGTTGTTTGAACCCTTACTGGATGCGCTATATCGCGATCCTCAGAAGCATCTTGCCGTTCATTTTCATCCAAACCGCAGTAGCGGTTGGCAGGAATGGCCTGATCAATCAACCTTGGCTTAGGCAGATTCAGGCCGGTCATTATGGCGATAAATTCCTCGCGGCTTTTACCTGCCAGACGCGGGTTGGAGATACGCTCTTGGATAATGCTGCTAACCCAGCGTCCTTGGTAATCGTGGCCCGGGTATACCAATGTTTCATCGGGCAAGGTAAACAAACGTTGGGTGATACAGTCGTAAAGCGCACCTGCATCGCCGCCCTGAAAATCGGTGCGCCCACAACCGCTTATCAAAAGCGCGTCACCAGTAAAGAGGCGGTCACGCCACAAATAGGATAGGCTACCCGGGGTATGCCCGGGCGTTGCAATCACTTTTACACGCTCACCGCGTCCAAATTCAAACACGTCACCATCCTTTATTTGTATATCAGCATTGTCGGCCCCGCAAAGTTGGCTGACGGCAGTTTGCGCCCCCAAACGTTGGCGTAACAAGCCGCTGGCGGTGATATGGTCGGCATGGACATGGGTCTCCAGTGAATATTTTAGCCGCACACCTTGATCTTCAAGCAAGGCCAAGTAACTGTCGAGGTGGGTGTTCACCGGATCGATGATGATGGCTTCAGCACCTAAAGGGTCAGTAATGAGATAGGTGTATGTCCAAGTTTCTGGGTCAAACAGTTGCTTAAAAATCATGGTGCTGCTCCTAGATTAATTATGTGGTCGGCTGAAAATGCGTAACAAAAATAAACTGCTCAACAAAACGATGCAATGGTCATGCCATCCTAGCAGTTTTCTTATCCCTATGTTTTTTATTATAAAGGTTTGGACAGTCCATTTCATAATGTTTCACTGATACTAAATGAAACAATTAATTGAAACAATACAATGTTTCAATGCAACGTTCCGTCAGATGTCGGCATAGCTGCAAACAATCTGCAGTTTTGCTTACTGACACTGTATAATAGAGCAAATAATAATATCTGCACCCTACTCCCTATTCATTTATATAAACAGGCCGTTAGTGATATTGTCACACAGCTTGCAAAGGGGGATTCCTGACCATTACCTTTCTTAGGCGTGTTGTTATGCTGTCAAATTTAACCATTTTAATAACTGGCTATAGCCGTGTAATTTGCGCCAATGCGCTAACCTTAAAACTTTTGGCAAAAAAAAATGGGTTAAGCCAACTTTTGGCACTACTGTTACTGTCGTTGCCTATGTCGGCAGCATGGGCGGAAGACCAATCCCCAGCAACCAGTGCCATCAGTAAAGCAATCACCAGCATTATCAGCAGCAAACAACACGCTTTGCTGACCCCATGCGACTTTACCTATCGCCATGAAGATTTGGACACTCTGTATAAACGCAATAATTACCAGTTGATTTGGTTAAATAAGGCAAACTCAGCCCGCTTGACCGCCGATCTGCTGCAAGTGTTGCAAAACGCCGGCAACGATGGCCTAGACCCTGGGCGATATTACAGCCAAGCACTAGCAGACCAACTAACCGCCAGCCTTGCTTTGCCCGCTGATGCCCATAGCCAGCTGGCCTTATACGATACTGCTCTCAGCCTGTCGTTGTTACGTTATTTGCATGACTTGCACTACGGCAGGATAAACCCTCAAGTGATCAACTTTAACCTTAAGCCCAGAGAAAAAAAACAGCTCGATTTGCCTGCATTAATCCTTACTGCGGCGCAGCAAGGTAATATTGCCCAACTGCCTGCCAGTGTTGAACCTAAGCACCCGGGATACCAGCAATTTAAATTGGCTTTGGCGCACTATAAGCAGCTCAACGCCCAAACCACGCCGCTGCACTTGAGCGACAAAGCCGTGCATCCCGGCGAAAATATGGTCGGGCTTGCTGATTTAAGGCATTATTTACAGGTGTCGGGCGATATGCAGGGGGAGACCACGGATGTCGCTGAAGCGAATGGACTGTATGCTAATGCAGTGGTTGAAGGGGTCAAGCATTTCCAACTGCGGCATGGCCTGGAGGCCGACGGCGTAATGGGCAAAGGCACCATTGCCGTCTTGAACGAGCCATTGGCGCAAAGGGTGGTGCAAATTGAACTAGCCATGGAGCGATTGCGCTGGTTGCCAGAATCCAACCAGGGCCGTTCTATTATTGTCAATATCCCCGCTTTTCAATTGTCGGTTTTAGATGATACTGGCGAAGTCAACCCTAAATTGGCCAATATGCGCGTAGTGGTTGGCAAAGCATTAAAAAACGAAACGCCGGTGTTAATGGCTGAAATGAGCTTTATTGATTTTATGCCCTATTGGAACGTGCCTTATAACATTGTCAAAACTGAAATATTGCCCAAACTCGCGCAAAACCCAAGCTATTTGGGTAAAGAACAGATGGAGATAGTAACGCCATCGGGTGTGCTGCCGGTGAACTCGGCAAGCCTTAGCTTGGTCAAGCAAGGCAATGCCAGAATCCGCCAAAAGCCGGGCGGCAAAAACGCGTTGGGTAAAATAAAATTTATGTTCCCCAATAAGGACGATGTGTATTTGCATGACACCCCTGCCAGTTCACTGTTCAGCCGCACCCGCCGCGATTTTAGCCATGGTTGCGTCAGAGTCGCCAACCCCCAGGCATTGGCAGAATTTGTTCTGGCTGGCCAATTGCCACCTGATGCCATAAAAAAAGCATTAAGCACACCTAAAAACCAACGGGTTATTTTAAAAAAACCAATACCGGTGCTGTTTTATTATTCGACCGCTTTTTTCGACCAGCAAAACTCATTAGTGTTTTATCCTGATATTTATGGGCATGATGCCTTATTGACAGAAGCTTTAAAGAAGCACGAGGACTTGCCCGACCCAGATTTTTTTGCCAACGGACAGGGGCAACCATTACCTGCAACCATGCCTGGCAACCATGATGCCGCCACGCCCAGCCCAAATGAGAAACCGCTGGCTGCAGCCCTTTAAGGCAAAGGCAAAGCGAAAAGCAAACCAGGCTTCTACCAAACCCTAATATCACCAGTGTCTAAATGGACAAAATTGGCATTGGGGTAATAACCAACACCGCCTCGGGACATGCCCACTGCGGCATCTCGTATGATATGTGATGGGGTGTCCTCAAGACGGATATCAATGGCGCGGCCTTCCATGTGCAAGCTATTTTTGGCAACGCCGTTACTTTGCCGACGCAAATAGGCGTTAGTGTCTGGCGAGCGGTAAGCGGAAATGATGTGGAAGGGTTTGCTGGTGGCAAGTACTTGTTTTAGATCATGCAATTGATCCAGTAATGCTGGGTCAATCGGATGGGAAGTATTGCAGTGGTAATCACGCAACAAATGCTTAAACGCCTCTAGGGCATCGGCAATAAAACGGCCACCTTCAAAATAGACGCATTTTAAGGATTCGCCAGTATTAGGGTTATGCAGGGCAAGTTCTTTATAGAAACCTTGTCTGGGGCGTGCGGACTGCCTAAGGGGCAATGCAGATGGGCGGGCGGCATAAACGTGATGGACAGCGGCGGAAGCCATGCCCGAGGTAGCTCCCGAAACCGCCACGGCACCAACAACCAGTTTTTTTAGAAATCGCCTTCTTGATGATAGGGTGCTGGCTGATTCAATAGCCATAGTTTTATGGGGTTATGCCGTTAATGGCAATTAAGCAAAAACAAGTGGGGTTATTGTGCATAATTTATCTTAAAACAGACTTAAGCTATGCGCCTTCTTTAGCTTATCCCTTAAGTCACTTGGCACACAACGACTAAGATGCAATGCATTGCCAAAAAGATTCCAGCATCATGATGAAAAATAAAGCTAAGGCTAAAATTGTCGATTAGCCCATAGGGCGGTTTCGCACAAGCAAACCACTTTTTCGGATGAACCCCATAAAACCGCAATAACCTTCACCACTTGGCTTGGTTGTGGTGGATTGCCTAGCGGCCAATCCACCCAAATCACTTTGTGGGAAGATTTTTAATCACCAATATCAATAAACATCCCTGACATAACGCTTATCTTTTTTCAGTTGGTTGACATAGTCCGCCGCTTGTTGCTCTGATAACTGGCCTTGGGTGGCAATCACTTCATGCAGGGCTTTATCGACATCTTTTGCCATGCGGTAAGCATCACCGCAGACATAGAAATGCCCGCCCGCTTCTAGCCAAGCGAACAGTTCGGCGGCGTTGTCCAACATGCGGTCTTGTACATAGATTTTTTCTTCCTGATCCCTTGAAAAGGCCAAATCCAAGTGCGTCAACAAACCGCTGGCTTGCATGGCCAACAATTCATCTTGGTAGAAAAAATCGGTTGCTGAATTGCGTTCGCCAAAGAACAGCCAGTTTTTGCCAGGCGCATTACGGAATTGTCGTTCCTGCAAAAAGGCGCGGAACGGAGCAACCCCTGTGCCAGGCCCCACCATGATGATCGGTAGACTGTCATTGTCAGGCACCCTAAAGGCTTTGTTGGGGGTGAAGAAGCAACGCACGTCGGTGTCAGCATCGACCAAATCGGCCAAGAAAGTGGAACATACGCCTTTATGGTGCCGGTTATGGCTGTCGTAACGGACGCTGGCAACGGTCAGATGAACGGATTCCGGATGCAATTTGCCGCTGGATGAAATGGAGTAGGCGCGGTGTTGCAAGGGTTTTAACAATGCCAAAAATTCGGCGGCGGCAAATTCGCTGTTAGGGAATTGCAGCAACAAGTCCAATATATCGCGTCCCCATAAATAATCGCTTAACGGCTCTTTGTCGCCTGATGCCAAAATGCCATTCAGTTCTTGATCACCGGAACGTTTGGCAATTTCCTGCACAAACTCTTTGCTGGGCAATTTAATTTCAAACAGGTTCTGCAAGGCCACTTGCAATGACATGAGTTCGCCATTGACCGGCTCCATTTCGTCACCCTTGCAGCCAATGGCTGTAAGGATGTCGGCAACTAATTGCGGGTCGTTAGTCGGTACGATGCACAAGGCATCACCGGCTTCGTAGCTTAACCCTGAACCGGCGATAGATATTTCATAATGACGGGTTTCTTTGGAGGACGCATCAGCCGTTAAGATACGGTTGACCAACAGTTTGGCGGGGAACGGGTTTTTACGGTGATACAGCGGTTTGTCCGATTGCGGGGCACTCAGGTCAATGACCGTACCGGATGCCCCCTCCGCCATTTGCGGAATGACCGCTGCCAACCAGTTTTGGGCGGGTTCTTCAAAGTCAACATCACAGTCCACCCGTTCATACAGGCGTATGGCACCGTGTAACGCGAGCTTTTCATCCCAGTCTTTGCCCGCTTGGCAGAACAAGTCATAACCGGTGTCACCCAATGCCAACACCGAATAATGCACATGTTCCAGATTCGGCAGACCGATTGAACAAGCCGTTTGCCATAACAGCTGGGCATTGTCGGGCATTTCGCCTTCGCCGTAAGTACTGGTGATAAGCAGCAAATAGTCCATGCCTGCAAAAGCATCAACATCAATTTCCGCCATGCTTTTTACGATGGGCTTAAGGCCGTGGTTTTTGGCAAGGCTGGCGGCATCATTGGCCACCGATTCGGCATTACCGGTTTGGCTACCATAGAGGATATGCACCAAGCGCACATCGGCGGTGTTGGTTGAACCGGCACTTTGGATAATGTGCGTGTGCATCCCTGCAAAAAAACCGGACAACCATGCCCGTTGGCGGTCACTGTAAGGTGCGTGGAGGGGAATTTGGGGTATTTTCATGTCAATCACAGACCAATTTGTTCGGGTGTTGCCGCCTGCATGACTGGTATAACCAGCATGGAAAGGCGGCGTCAATTAAAAAATGCGTTTAGCAGCCAACAGGCTAGGCAGTTTGTCCGCTAACCATCGTTTGCACAATATCCAATCCGACCAGCCCCGCCAAATATTCATTAATGCTGGGAATACCCGCCAAGGCGTGGTTGTTGGCTGCATCTTGCCCCATAATCCAAGCGGTTGAGCCTATGGAATGGATGCTTTGCACGGAACGGTTGATCAGGGCGGTTTTATAGTCGTTCAGGCGTTTGCTGGCCAGCAACCAAGCCAACTGTTCATCACTGTAATGGCTATAGGCTTCGCGGGTCAGTTTGACCAAGGCTTCCTGCAATTTGCGCGGACGTTCGGTAATCAGCTTATGTGCCGCTTGTTCAATGGCCTGGGCATTACGTTGCGTTTCTGGCGCATGTTTCAGCATGTCTTGGGCAACTTGCTGGGCTTTTTCCAATACCGCAAAGCTGTTGACCAATTTGAACAACAGCTCGGAGTCCGCCGTGCCATAATCGGGGATTGCACCCTCGAATAACGGCTGGTTGTCAGCATAACCGGCTTTGACCTGCCCGATTTGCAAACGGGCCAGTTCTTGTGCCAGCTCTTCGATCATTTCTTTACGGTCGGTGCTTTGCGGCAGGTATTGCGCGTCTTGGGTCTTGTACAACCACAGGGGCATGGCAAATTTAAAATGCTGGCGTTGGCTACCCCAATCGTCCAACAATTTTCTGGCTTTACTGGAATTGGCGTAGTGGGCGTGTTCTTCCAACATAGCCAGCACAAATTGCTCATGACCGCGCGCCATATCAGTGTCTTCACTCAGACTGTGCAAAGCCACTGATGATTTGTCATACAGTTTTACCAGCAAATTTTCTGGATCGTACTGATAGGCATTACCACCGGACATACCATTACAGAAGCCTTTGCCAAAGCCGCCAATGTTCAGCACTGCGCCGTTGGTCATGTATTCACAGGCAAAATCACCCACGCCTTCAACCACTGCCATTGCGCCGGAATTACGCACCGCAAAGCGGTCGCCCGCCTCGCCATTGATGAATGCCTTGCCGCCGGTCGCGCCAAATAAGGCGAAGTTGCCGATCAGCACATTATTGCCTGGGGTTTTGATGCCGCCACCCGGGGATTCAACCACCAAAATGCCACCACAGGCCGATTTGCCGACACCATCATTACAAGTACCCAAATGTTCCAGCCGCATACCATCATTAAGGAACGCACCATAACTTTGCCCCGCCGAACCGTGGGTGCGGATAATCACGCTGTCCGGTGCCAAATAGCGGCGTTTTCTGCCATCGGTAAAGGTGAAGGTATAAATGGCTTTGTTATTGGCAAGCTGTACGTCACTTAAGCCATAAGCCAATATCCGCTCAATATCAATGGCAGCTTGCCCCGCCACACTTTTATTGCAGTTATTGAGTTTAAAACCGGCCCCTTCAATGACCACTTGTTCTGTTTTGCCCGATAACAGCTCTTCTTCAACGCGCTTGATAATCTCGTTGTCGATAGAGAAATTGGCTTCAAGATAAATAGGCTGGGGAATTTTGACCACTTCGGTATAAGCCAGCATTTTGGTCAAGTCCAATTGCCCGATCATGGCGGGATGGTCAATCAAATGCAGCAAATCGGTTTGCCCGCGAATATCCGCCAAGCTTTTATAACCGAGCGTCGCCAATATTTCCCTGACTTCATGTGCCAAGTTCATGAAATATTGTGCCAGCACACGGGCATCACCCTTAAACTCTTCATGGGTGGTGGTCAGACCCGCCGGACATTTAATATTGCAGTTTTTGGCCATTACGCAACGCAGCATCATCAGAGCGGTTGTGCCAAATTCAAACGAATCGCCGCCCAGAATAGCCGATTTGACCACATCCATGCCACTTTGGTGGGCACCACTACAACGCAAGACAATTTTGTCACGTAGGCCATTGGCGGACAGGGCCTGATGGACTTCGGCAATGCCAATTTCCGGTGAGCGGCCACTGTTCTTTAAGCTGGTGACAGCAGCGGCACCGGTGCCGCCAGTATTACCCGCCACGTTAATGACATCCGCACCGGCTTTGGCGACACCCACGGCAATAGTGCCAATACCTTCCGAGGAGACCAGCTTGACCCCAACTTTGACGCGGGCGGCCTTGGCATCGTGGATTAACTGTCCCAAATCTTCGATGGAATAGGTGTCGTGATGTGGTGGCGGGCTAACCAGTTCCACCCGAGGTGTGCCGCCACGCAAGGCGGCGATTTCCACCGACACCTTAGCGGCGGGCAATTGCCCGCCTTCACCCGGTTTAGCCCCTTGGGCAATTTTAATTTCTATTTCCTCAATGGTCGGGTCGGCCAGATAGCCTGCCCAAACTCCAAAGCGGCCTGAGGCAAATTGCTTGATTTTGCAAGAACGCAAGGTGTTAAAACGGCTGGCGTGTTCGCCTCCTTCACCGGAGTTGCTTAACGCACCGGCAATGTTAGTGCCTTGGGCAACCGCTTCGTGGGCTTCGGCAATCAGTGCGCCGTGGCTCATCGCCCCCGATGCGAGGGTGGCGGTGATTTGGTGCGCCGGTTGCACCTCAGCCAATGCAATCGCCGCCGGTGCCGTTTTGATGGCTGCAAGATAATACGCCAACGGGCTATCAGGGTTTGCCAACGTGATGGTCAAGGCATGATCGGCAACCGCAAAATCGGCAATGCTGTCCGCAAAGCGTTGCTGCAAATGTGCCGCCAATGCTTGCAAGCGTTCTGTAGCCGCATTGCTAGTCAATGTAACCACAAAACTAGCGCTTGTTGTTGCCAAGACCGATAAGCCACGGATCAGGTAGTTGATATTGCCACGCAAGTTTTGCCGACCCAAAATGCGGTCAAAATCGGCTGTTGCTTCGGCGGATGTGACATCAGCCGGAAAATCCATAATGTCGCGTAACGCGGCGGGCCGTGCATCGCGTTCCAGATACAGGTTTTTGGCAAAACTGCGGTAAGCGGGGGTGATGCCAAAATTGTCGATCTGTTCCGGTGTGCGTTTGTCGTAGCCAAAATCAGTGTACGCGGTATCGCTGGCTATCGGCGATTGTTGTTGCGGAACATACAAAATGGCTTCATCGGTCATATTGATATATTCGCGGATAGCGGTATTGCCATAAGAATGGCCGGCACCGTCTTGGCGCTCCTTAAACAAGCCCAAGAAAGGGATGTCTTTTTCAGCCGTCACCGACAAGGCTTTGTAATGCCATTCGCTGGCACTGGCGGCAATGTCAGCATAACGGGCACCGCCCACTGAGGCGTGAATGTTGGGAAAATACGGCCTTAGCTTAGGCTCGTCAGTGTCCAAGTAGTTCGATTCAAAAAACTCCCCACCAATGTAGCTCTCCACGGTACAAAGGCCAAACTTGCCCATCGTTTTCATTAGTGATTTTTCGGTGCCTTTTTTAAACTTATCCAGCACTTTTTGCTGGTCTGCAACAGGATAATGGCTCAGCACACGGTTATGGACACTGATGGCACACACTGCTGAGGCACCAAACCCTAATAGGGTGGCAATATCATGTGGGCTAGCTGCCTGCCCGGTTTCGGCGATTAACGAAGAATTAAAGCGTAAGCCATGTCTGACCAATTGCTGGTTGGCGGCGGACATCATCAGCAAGGCTGGAATTGCGGCTTGGTTGGCACTGATGTTTAGGTCGCTTAGGATGATGATGGCGATATTGTTCTTGGCTGCTTGCTCCACCCGCTCACACACTGCCAACAAAGCTTGTTCCAAGGCGGTTTCGTTGGCCCTGGCATCGGCAAAATCAGGGCTGTAAAGCATATCCAATGTAATGGTGCTGACTGCCGTTTGCCGACGGATTTGCTCAAGCTGGTGGCGGTGCAATATAGGGCTGTCAATCACCAGCTGTTTGCTGGGTAGGGCAGAAAAATTAGGCTTGGCACCCAAGGCCACGCGCAAAGTCATGCCATCGCTTTCGCGGATGGAGTCCAGCGGCGGGTTGGTCACTTGGGCAAAGCGTTGGCTGAAATAGCGCGACATGCCACCTTCGGCGGCAGACAAAGCGTTCGGGGCAATGCCATAACCCATTGCCGACACTTTTTCCATGCCGGTTGCCAGCATAGGGTCCAGCAAGAACTTGAAACTTTCTTGATTGAGCGAGTAGGCCGTATGGCGTTGGTCAATGTTCAGGGCATGTTGGCTATCAATTTCCGCCAAAGCCACTTCAGGCAATTCATGCAAATGCAGGCAACGTTCTTTAAGCAGTGCCGTGTAATCCACTTCTTGCGCCAAACGCTCCATCACCTGATGGCTGTCGTAAGCTTCGCCAGTGTTATGATCGAAGTACAACATGCCGCCCGCTTCAATACGGCCACGCTTGATGACCTCTTTAGGCGGAAAGTCAATTTGCCCGGCTTCGGACATCACCGCCAGATAGTCATGGGTTTCCACTGAACGCAAAGGGCGTAAGCCCAAGCGGTCAAGACGGGCGCCGACACGGATACCATCATTGAAAATCAGCGCGGCAGGGCCGTCGTTTTTTTCCTCATATAAGCTGAAGTATTCCAGCATAGCGCGGACTTGCGGCGACAAAGTGGTGTCGTTTTCCCACGCGGGCGGCATCATCGCCAACACCGCAGTGACAATGTCCATGCCATCTTCATTAATGCGGCGGGTCAGGGTCTGGTCTAGACGACCGGAGTCCGATTGGCCACAAGGGATGGCAATAGTTTTGTTATGCTGCCGGGCAATGGCGTTTTCACTGAGGCGGTTTTTTTTGTCGGTGTTCAGTTCGCCGTTATGCGCCATGTAGCGGAACGGCTGCGCCATCATAGTGGCCGGTGCAGTATTGGTGGAAAACCGGGTATGGAAAAATAACGTGCTGATTTCGTGGTCTTTATCGTATAAGTCTATAAAATAAGGGATCACCTCAAAAGAATTCAAGCGGCCTTTGTAAACTTGGGTGCGCGAACTCATTGACAATGGATAAAACCCGTTCAACTCCGGCCGGTTAAAGCCTTCCACCTCGATAGCCAGTAAGGTGGCCTGGATGTATTTTTCAAAATCATCATGGCTGGCGGCTTGCAAACTTTTGGGACGGGCAAACACGCATTGCTTAATAATCAGCTGGGCATCGGCTGCCGCTTTATTAATGACGCTTTTGTCAACCGGCACCACACGCCATAACAAAACCGGCAAATCGGCCTGTTGCAAATGGCGGCCCACTAATTCTTGGGCATCTGAATCGTAATGTTCATGGTCTTCCGGAAAAAAGAAGTTGGCAACACCAAATTGGCCCAGCTCCAAACTGTTGTCACCGGTGACCTTACGGAAAAATTTCAAGGACAAATCGACGTTAACCCCTGCACCGTCACCAATACCTTCCGCGCTCATCCCGCCACGGTGCGGAATAGTGCATAAGGCTTCATGTGACAACACCAGCAAATCATGGGTTTGCAGGCTTCTTTTATGGGTGATAAAGCCAACGCCACAACTATCTTGTGATAAATCAGCGTCATAAAGCATGGTTTTTTTTTCCAATCGGGAATGTGTAATCATTGATAGGCCCGTTCTCTAGGTCTTGGCTGTACAATCCAGCGTTTAATGTTCTTTTTTGTTCCAATGCATGATAGAGTCAAACAAGGGACTGGCGCATTAAGCCGCTAGGAATCTGTTGTGGGGAAATTTAGCTAAAGTGCTTAATTGTATACAAATTGGCATCTTCTGTCATGGATGAGCCGTAACTGTGTATGCATTTTAATCGATTCGCCTGAATTTAGATTACTTTATAGTGGATTAATATGAAAGAATTTTTTGATGTGGTAATTGTGGGAGGCGGCATGGTGGGGGCTGCGTTGGCTTGCGCCCTAGGTGGCGGCCCCTTAAAAGTGGCGGTGTTGGAAAGCACCCAGCCAGAAACATACGATGCTAGCCAACCGCACGACCTAAGGGTCTCGGCCTTAAGCATCGCCTCTAAGACCTTCTTGGACAGCGTCGGCGCGTGGCAAGGCATCACCGACCGCCGCTTTTGCCCGTTCCGACGGATGCGGGTATGGGAGGCGGAGGGCGACACCGAATTTTGTAGTGATGACATCAACTACCCGGAATTAGGTTATATCGTCGAAAACCGCCTTATCCAATTGGCTTTGCTAGAACGCTGCGTGGCCTTCGCCAATATTGAATTAATTTGTCCTGCCCAGCTCAGCAAAATAAATTATAACCCCGACCAAGACAGTGAGCTGCACTTGGCGGATGGCAGGGAGCTGGTGGCAAAATTGCTGGTGGCCGCCGATGGCGGGCAATCACGGGTAAGGCAAACCGTGGGCTTAGGTGTGACCAGTTGGGATTACCAACAACAAGCATTAGTGGTTTATGTGGAAACCGCCTATGGGCAACAAGACATCACTTGGCAACGCTTTGTACCCAGCGGCCCGCAAGCGTTTTTGCCGCTGCCCGGCCATTATGCCTCGCTGGTTTGGTATAACTCCCCGGATGCCGTGCGGCGGCTGCAAGCCCTGCCCCTAGAACAACTGCAAGCTGAACTGTTGGCGGAATTTCCGGTCTGCTTGGGTGAAATCCGCCAAGTTTTGGCTGTCACCAGCTTCACCTTGCGCCGCCAGCACGCACAGCACTATGTAAAACAAGGCGTAGCCTTGGTGGGTGATGCGGCACATACCATCAATCCGCTAGCGGGCCAAGGGGTCAACATCGGGCTGCTGGATGCGGCAGCGTTGGGCGAGGTGCTGATAGCTGCCGCTGACAAAGGATTGTCGATTGCCGATACAGCCGTGCTAAAAAAATATGAAGCCATGCGCCGTCATGAAAATTTAAAAATGATGACGGTGATGGATGTTTTTTATCAGCTGTTCAGCAACGATGTGACGCCCATTAAATTCTTGCGTAATTTGGGCTTGGGCTTGACGGAACGGGTATTGCCCGCCAAAAACCTGTTGATGCGCAACGCAATGGGCTTGGAAGGCAATCTGCCCAAATTGGCACGGGGCGTGCCGATTATCCAAAAATAAGCGCGTCCCATTAGACTATTGGCCCCACCCGCCAAAGCCATCCTTGGCCACTAGCCTTATAGGGCCTACTTGCTTTCCGGTGTTTTAGGCACTTCCGCGTCCGGTGCCGGAACGGGTACAGGCACCGGCACAACGTGTTCGGCCGCTATTTTTTCAAGCTTTTTGGCTTCTTCATTGCGCCGGTGGCCTTCGCCAAATAAGGTCATGGTGACCATGATCATAATAGTAGTTATTGTTGCAATGTTAAAACGGCTGGGGGCTTTCATAAAAAATAACGGCCAGCGCGGTTTGATCATGCCGGACACAAAAAAAGCAATAGTCAAAATCCCTAAGTTAATAGCGAGATAGGTCATGTTGTCACCTGTTGATGCGGTTATGCAAAATAGCTTTATGTTGACACTTGTTTGGACGGCCAATGGTCCCCAGCAAGCGTATAATCCATCGCATAGAGTACAATTTTATCGGCTAGAGTCAATGCCGTGATAGTTTAAGCGGATTGCAAGGAATTTAGCCAGCACTAACCACTCCCAGTGGTTGCTGAAATACCTTATTGATAATCCGACAATAATTAGTTGGCGTAGCGCCCTAAGCAGCCGGAGGCTTGTAAATGCGAACCAGTCCATCGGATTAAAATATATGCCTCCAAAGGGAGCAGTGCTACACCGTGCAGCACTATGTTACAATGAGTTTACATAGGGTTACTTAAGGAATCGCTGATTAAATTGCAATTTCATTCATCCCATCTACTAAGACGTAGTATTTTTAAAAAACGCTTCTTATCGGCTAGGTAAATAGACCAACTTTACCCGATTTATTCAACGTCTACCGTGTTCGGAGACAGGGTAGACGGATTTAGGCCTAGGCCGCCATCAATTGGCG
>Ga0208259_1000024_pt1 | contig 59853 bp, 51 predicted proteins | sample CryBogCBH22May08_FD_184618 | JGI IMG/M metagenome (GOLD analysis project Ga0208259, IMG submission 184618) | Freshwater microbial communities from Crystal Bog, Wisconsin, USA - CBH22May08 (SPAdes) | ecosystem: Environmental > Aquatic > Freshwater > Lake | place: Crystal Bog, Wisconsin, USA... | reverse complement strand
GGCATTTCTGATTATTTCAACGGTGGCGAAGACAACGCCGAACCGCCTAAGGCTCTTGTGGAATACCCCCCCGAGCTTAAAATTGAAGCCCTGTGGAAAGAATCCGTGGGCGTGGGCACTGAAGACCTGAACTTAAAGCTGCTCCCGGCACTGATTAGCGGCAGGATTGTCGCTGCCGACCGCAAGGGATTGGTGCAGGCCCGCGACACCGCCACCGGCAAGTTATTATGGGAAAAAGAAACCGACGCGCATTTGTCCGGCGGGCCAGGCACGACTAATGGCATCGTCGTACTAGGCAGCAGTGATGCCGAAGTGTTCGCATTGAACATTGACAATGGCACGCAATTATGGAAGACAGCGGTGACTAGCGAAGTGCTGGCCTGTCCGGTCATTGGTGATGGCGAGGTGATTGTACGCACCACCGACGGCGTAATGACTGCGTTGGATGAAAAAAACGGCGCCAAATTATGGAGCTACGAAGTCAATGTGCCCGCCCTAAGCATTCGCGGCACCGGTGCACCGGTTATTGTTGAAAAAAACCTGATCAGTGGCAATGATAACGGCAAACTGATCGCCTTGCGCCTCGATAATGGCAAATTTGTCTGGGAAGCCAGCGTAGCCGTGCCACAAGGCCGCTCCGAAGTGGAACGGCTGGTCGATTTGGATGTGGACTTGCTGGAAGCAACCGGGATCATTTATGTCAGCAGTTACCGGGGCGGTGCCAGTGCGGTATCGGCACAGGATGGCGAGGTGTTGTGGCGTAATGAAAACATCAACTCGTTTACTGGCCTGTCCGCTGATTGGCGCAATCTTTACTTGTCCGATGCACAGGGCGATGTGTACCAACTGGATAAGCGCAGCGGCGCATCATTATGGAAGCAAAGCGATTTGCACAACCGCCATTTGAGCGCCCCTGCCGTCTACGATAATTATGTGGTGGTTGGTGATTTTGAAGGCTATGTGCATTGGCTGTCTGTCAGTGACGGCAGACAAATGGCCCGGTTCAAAGTGACCGATAGCCCCATTGACACCAAACCGTTAGTCGTTAGCGACACTGTGTATGTCTACGCAAAAGACGGCACCCTCACCGCGTTAAAAGCCCGTTTCCCTTAAAAGAGAGCCTATGTTACCCGTAATTGCCCTGGTCGGGCGTCCGAATGTCGGCAAATCCACCTTATTTAACTTCCTGACCCGCAGCCGTGATGCACTGGTTGCCGATTTGCCCGGACTCACCCGCGACCGCCAATACGGACGCGTCAAAATCGGTAAAACACCGTATATTCTAGTTGATACTGGCGGTATTGCCGATAATGCCGAGGGTATTGAGGGCATATCCAAAATACAAGTGGAAAAGGCACTGGAAGAGGCTGATGTCATTTGCTTTATGGTCGATGCCCGTGAGGGTTTAAGTGCATCCGACCATGTCATTGCTAACAACTTACGGAAACTGGCCAAGCCTGTCATCCTAATCACTAATAAAGTCGATGGCCTTGATGCCAGCTCGGCTGCCAATGATTTTTATGCCCTGGCTTTAGGAGAACCGGTTCAAGTCGCCGCTTCACACGGACGTGGCGTACCCGAGCTACTGGAACGTGTGGCGGAACTGTTGCCGGCGGTATCAATGCCAGAGCCAGATAACAGCAAAGGTATCGCCATTGCCGTTGTCGGCCGACCCAATGTAGGCAAATCCACTTTGGTGAACCGACTGTTGGGCGAAGAGCGGGTGATCGTGTTCGACCAACCGGGCACAACCCGTGACAGTATCTACATCCCGTTTGAACGCAATGGCAAACAATTTACGCTGATTGATACCGCTGGGATGCGCCGCCGCTCGAAAATTGCCGAAACTATCGAAAAATTCAGCGTCATCAAGTCGATGCAGGCCATTGACAAAGCCCAAGTGGTGATTTATCTGATTGATGCCAGCGAAGGCGTGACCGACCAAGATGCCCATTTGCTCGGGCAAGTCTTGGAAGCGGGACGGGCTTTGATTATCGGCCTAAACAAATGGGATGGCCTGGATACTTCACAGCGCGAAACGGTCAAACGACAACTTGAAGTAAAATTGTCGTTTTTGGAATTTGCCGAGAAACATCCCATTTCCGCCTTGCACGGCAGCGGGGTCGGTAAACTGTTCGATGTGGTGCACACGCTATACGAATCGGCTATGGTCAACATGTCCACGCCGGTTTTGACACGCATTTTGAAAGAAGCCACTGATGCCCATCAACCGCCTTTAGTCAATAACCGCCGCATCAAACTCAAATATGCCCACCAAGGTGGCCGTAATCCGCCAGTCATTGTTATCCACGGTGTGCAAACGGATGCCTTGGCGTTGTCCTACAAACGTTATTTGATGAATTATTTCCGCGAAAAACTTAAATTGTCCGGCACGCCTATCCGCTTGGAGTTTAAATCGCCGGTCAATCCGTTTCAGGGGCAAAAAAACAAATTGACCGATTGGCAAGTGAAAAAACGCGAACGCTTGATGAAACGTATCAAAGACAAAAAATAGCCAGCAATACCGATCGTCGCTGAAATGGCATTTATCACCTTCCAAGGCCACCCCGTGCAAACCAGTGGCGACCTGCCTGCTATTGGCACTAAAGCCCCTGATTTTAAGCTGGTAGGCAGCAAGCTGACGGATATCAGCCTGGCCGATTATGCGGGCAAAAAGAAGCTGCTCAGCATCGTAACTAGCTTGGACAGCCCCACCTGCGCCGCCTCCGCGCTGCGCTTCAACGAAAAAGCGGCACAACTGCCCAATACCGTGGTGCTGGTCATTTCCGCCGACTTGCCGTTTGCCCAATGCCGCTTTTGCTGCAACGAAGGCGTTAAGCACATCATCACCTTATCTTCTTTCCGTTCCCATTTTGCCCAGGATTACGGGGTCGGCTTACTAGATGGTCTGTTGGCAGGGTTGACTGCCCGGGCGATTGTCATGTTGGATGAAAACGACCGTGTGCTGTACACCGAACTGGTCGGCGAATTGGCGGATGAACCAGATTATGAAAGTGCTTTGGCGGTTTGTCGGGCAGTGGTTGTGGCCTCATAAACGGCTAAATTCATCAAAAACAGGCATTTCAAAATACTCCGTACTGCCATTTAGCCATGCCTGCAAGTGTTGCAAGGTATCGTCCCGGCATTTTTTCTTTAAACCACATTCCCAAACAATCGCCGTCCGCCAGCCCAGTATCTTAAGCTGGTATAGCACTTTTTGGTCACGCACCACATTGCGGGCAAATTTATTTTGCCAAAAATCAGTACGCGTTTTAGGCAAGTGCGCGGCGGCACAACCTTCATGTTGATGCCAGAAGCAACCATTGATAAAAATGACTGCGTGATATTTTTTCAGCACCAAATCCGGTGAACCTGGCAGTTTTTTATTATGCAACCTAAAACGGAAACCTTGACGATGCAGTGCCGACCGCACCCATTTTTCTGGACGGGTATTTTTACTGCGAATGGCGGCCATCGTTCTTGAACGGGCCGCTGTATCGATACGGTCAGCCATTATTGGGCAATCAAATGGCTATGGCAGTCTTGTTTGTTTATAATGATAACCATGTATAAGCTTGTCTAAGGTTAGCTATGTATTCCGTTTCTCAAGTTGCCGATATGCTGGGCGTTTCAAAAGAAACTTTACGCCGTTGGGATAATAGCGGCAAGTTGCCTTCGCTCAGAAACCCTATCAACAATTATCGGTTTTATAACAAAGAGCAACTGCGCCTATTTGAAGAGTTGGATTTCATTTTTAATGATAGCGCACGACCCGACATCAAGCCCGCTCGCGCTTATAAAACCATCGAGCTGTTCGCTGGGGCGGGCGGCCTGGCCATCGGGCTGGAGCAAGCGGGGCTGGACACCCTCTTATTGAATGAGCTGGATAAAAATGCCTGCGCCACGCTCAGTACTAACCGTCCGCACTGGCATGTTAGCTGTGGCGACATTGCCCAGTTGGACTTCACGCCCTATAGAAACCAAGTCGATGTGATCACCGGCGGCTTCCCTTGCCAGGCATTCAGCTATGCGGGCAAAAAAATGGGTTTCGATGATGCACGGGGTACTTTATTTTATCAATTTGCCCGTGCTGTGAAAGAAACCAACCCTAAGCTATTTATGGCGGAGAATGTGCGCGGTTTACAAAGCCATGACCAAGGCAGAACCTTGGCCAATATCCGCTCGGTGATTGATGAGCTGGGCTATGCTTTGCTGGAACCGCATGTGATGAAAGCCCTTTTTTACCGTGTACCGCAAAAACGTGAACGGCTTTTGTTGGTTGGTATCCGTAAAGACTTACTTGGCTTGGCTGAATTTCACTGGCCCCGCCCTTACCAAAAAATCTATACCCTCAAAGATGCATTGAAAGCGGGCGATTTATTTCCTTGCGACGTGCCTTTCTCTGAAGGGCAAAGCTATCCCAGCAAAAAAGCGGCTATTATGGCGCAAGTGCCACCCGGTGGTTATTGGCGTGACCTGCCGGAAGCCGTGCAAAAAGCTTATATGATCAAAAGTTATTATCTGGGCGGCGGCAAGACGGGTATGGCGCGGCGGATGCATTGGGATGAACCCTGCCTTACCCTGACATGTGCACCGGCACAAAAGCAGACCGAACGCTGCCACCCTGAAGCTACCCGGCCTTTTACAATACGGGAATACGCCCGCATCCAAACCTTTCCGGATACTTGGCAGTTTAAAGGCCCGCTGACCTCCCAGTACAAACAAATTGGCAATGCTGTGCCGGTCAATATGGCGTTTGAACTGGGTTTGTCTGTGGTGGACTTTCTCAATCGGCTTTATGTATCCCATTAGCCAGTATGGAAATGGAGGGGTAAAACTGATGAATCGCCAATACACTTACCACGCTTATGTTTAAACCAGAAAATTTAACCCATTTACAGTCGAATGAACAATCCAGACAATGTTTCAATAGCCATTCAAGCAGTCATTAAGACGTTAATGAACCGGGTAATGGATAAGGTATTAAATGAAGACCCTTTCATAAAAGAAAAACACCATTCGCAAAAGCCATTATACGCCGCCTTAGTGCCTGATGAGATATTCAAAGGCTCTCATTTTGAACGGCGCTTTGTCACACCATTTGGTCATGTTTGGGAAAAACTTGCCCAAGTTGTTGCCAAAGAGGCTCATGGCGAATGCACTATCGGCCACTCGATTACTGGTAACATCAGGGAGGAACGTCTTAGGAGGATTCAAGAGACATTAAATAAACTGGAACATAATCAGAAAGGCCAACAAAAGGTATTGCCCGATTGGCAAGCGGAGTTAGCTTATGTTAATGCGGGCGGTGGGCATCCGATTCCTGTTACGGTTGTTTGTGATTTGTTTATCCGGAACACAGCCACAGATCAATGTTACGCTTTCGAGTTAAAAGGGCCTTTGCCAAACAGTGACCAAACTAAAGTCAGCAAAGAGAAAATGTTCAAATTATTGGCAATGGAACCCGTAAGCGTGGCAGGGGCTTTTTACGCACTGCCCTATAATCCCTACGGAGCAAATAAACAAGATTATCAGTGGGCTTTCCCTAAACGCTGGTTCAACATGTGTACAGACCCTTGCGTTTTGATTGGTAATGAATTTTGGGACTTTATTGGAGGTATCGGCACATATACCCAGTTTGTCAGTGAAGTCAACCAGCTCGGCAAAGAATATAGGGAGCGTATTTACCGCGAGTTTTTAGGTTTGGAACCACCGATAGATACGGAAGATTTTTTGCTCAAATAACTTATTATGCAGCCCAATAACCAATTTACTTTTATTGACCTGTTCTCGGGTATAGGCGGATTCCGCATAGCATTAAACAACTTAGGCGGACATTGCCTCGGTTTCAGTGAAATTGACAATGATGCCATCAACACTTATTGCGAAAACTTTAGCGAAGCTCCCCTGCAGAATCTAGGCGACATCAAAAAAATAAAGGCATTACCCGCCCATGACATTTTAACGGCAGGCGTACCTTGCCAAAGCTGGTCAATTGCAGGAAAAAACTTAGGTTTTGACGATGATCGTGGACAATTGTGGAATGACACTTTGTTTCTGCTCAATCAATCCCGCCCTAAAGCGTTTATCTTTGAAAACGTCAAAGGTCTGGCTGATCCCAGAAACCAAACCGCACTTACTTACATCTTGGCCCGTATTGCCTCGGCAGGTTATTTTGCCCGCCATTATGTGTTGAACTCATCTGATTATGGCGTGCCGCAAGATCGGGTAAGGGTATACATCATTGGCTTTCGGAATGCCGATTATCTACATAAATTCCGCTTGCCCACAGCGCATAAAAACCATTTTAAACTGGCTGATATCCTGCAAAATTGTGACGTGACCAATCCATTGGTGCTGAATTTAGGTGAAACTACTGATATATTTGATGATAACGTAGCCGATAAAAGACGTTACCGCAAGAGTACAGGCATGAACGATTTTTTTCTGTTCAACGATATCCGCAACGGCCCCACCACTATCCACTCATGGGATTTGTTGGACACTACGGAAAGGCAGCAGCAAATCTGCCACTTGTTACTTAGTAATCGCCGTAAACGCCTTTATGGCAGGCTAGATGGCAATCCATTATCACTGGCACATTTTAAAGCACTGGACAGCTCTATTGAACAGGCTGAATTGGAAACGTTGGTGGATTTAGGTATTTTCAAAAAAGTGTCCTACTCATTTACAGTCAATGCCTATGATAATGGCGACTTGGATGCCAAGGAACTGACGATACTTGCACAAGCCATGCATGGGGAAATCACTTTGGATGTTTTGAAAGATTGTCTGGATATAAAAAAATTCCGCATTGAATTGGAAAAAATACTGGTCTCACTCATGGACAAAAAGGTATTGGCATGTTCCGAAGTTCGCTACGAATTTCGCTATACTAAAATAAGTACAGGCATTGAAGGGATTAACCGTATATTTTTGCCTAAATCGGAAACATTTCCGACCTTAGTCGCCAGTGATGCCAATGATTTTGTCGCCCTTAAAAATATTAATGCAAACAATGACCACGACTATAAGAAAACTTTCTTACATGAAATATTCCATAAGCAATTGTTCCGTAGAATTACTAAAGAAGAAGCCTGCTTAATCCAAGGCTTCCCAAGAACTTTTCGGTTACCTGATGCGCGAGGCCGGTGGATGAAGTTGTTGGGCAATAGCGTGTCTGCTCCCGTTATTGAGCAGCTAGGCCGAGCAATTTTGGCTACTGGCTGTATTGAAGGATTTGAATCAATGCAGATTTATCAGAACGATGACAGGCCTTTAGTGGTAGGTTAAATCTAAAATTTGGCATGAATATCCAAGCCAAGTCCGACCTTGTTAATCAGAAAGCCGATGTCCGTATCGTGCATGGTCTCCAACTTCGAGAAGAAAATTATTTTTCGTGCTAGCCACTTGATCCAAGTTGTGAAATTCAAATTTTTACGTTCAAGAAAGTTTTAGCCGTACAATCAGGGGTTATACAGCGGTAACGCTGTTAACCCCCAGCATTGCTGACCGGATTTCATAATGGCGTTGATGCCACAATCCTGGTAGGTAATCTCTTGATAACATGCCATATTTATCAATACAGGACAAAATCACATATTTGACCCGTCACCTGTCCAGACAAGTAACACCTAAGCCAAATTGTTAACCGTCTAATGGGGTTGGCGGATAAAGTCCGGGTCTTTAGGCGGATTTTTTTCTTGCAAACAATGGTAGGCGGCACTGTCAAATTTAATCTGCAATGAGCGTGGATTTTCGTGCTCGTTCAGATATTTTTCCGCTTCCTGATTGGTCAGGTCTTTCATCATGTAAGTGGCAATGCACAGGCAAGGCTTGCTGAACCGTTCTTTGTCGATTTCGGGGTTGCTGGAGTGCTTAGTTTCCCGTGCTACGCATTGGTCGGCAAACGCATGTTCAAACTTATGTTTTTGCACATCGGTCACAGGAGTGTCGTGGCTGTGGTCAAAAGGGTTGTGGGCGGCTTGTTCGCTGGCGGCAGGGGCTGTAGCGGCATGGTTTTTGTTGCTATTTTTATCAGAACAAGCGTTTAAGGACAGTGCCAATACAGCACTGGCCAGCAGAGAAAAAATCTGGTTTTTATTAAAATTATAGGTTGTCATGATTTAGAGTGGCCAATAGGGTTAAGTGCGCGGGTTAAAGCTTGCAAAAGAGTGCTATAGAACCCGTTTTTAGCGAAATAAACGCTAAAACTTTAGCATTTTATGGGGCTGATTAAAACCTATTCGTTGCTTAATTTATGCGGCGGATAGCCAACAGTGCCAATGCCAAAACCAACAGGCTAGGGAAGGTGGCGGTAAAAATGGGGTTGAAAAAATGGATTAGCCCTAGATGGGCAAAGCTGATGTCGAGGACATTGAAGCTCATGCCAATGATGATGCCAATTAAGATGCGGGCGCTGGCGTTGATGCCGCGTTTGATGCCAATCACAAACGGTACGGAAACGATCAGCATCACAAAAATAACCAAGGGGTTGACCACCCGCCCCCAAAACGCCAGCTCATATTTTTGTGATTTTAGCTGGTTGCTTTTTAAGAACGCCACATAAGCGTACAGATCATGCAATGACAGGTTATCGGGGAGAACCACCACAATTTTAAGCAAGTCCGGGGCAATGGAAGATTGCCAGAGTTGTTCCGGCAGGGTGCTGGCTTGCATTTGAGTGGTGGAGATTTGCGAGGATTGGATATCTTCCAGCCGCCATTCTTTGTTGCCCAGATATATTGCTTGCTTGGCATGGGTGGCACGCACCAATTGGTGTTGGCCATTAAGCTCGTATAGGTTGATGTCCGCCAGCCCGCCGTTGTCGGCAATGCTCCTGACATTGATAAAGCGTTGCTCTTCCCGTAGCCACAGGCCATTTTTGCTGCTCAAGCTAAGGTGTTTGTTTTGCGCGTTCGCCCTCATGGATTGTGCCCGCGCTTCGGAATCGGGCGCGACCAATTCGCCCACTGCTATGGCAATGCCCGCCATGACCACGCCCGCCAGCAAGGCGGCCCTGACAATGCCAAAAATGGACAGCCCTGCTGCCCGCATGGCAATCAGTTCATTATGGTTGGCCATGTTGCCCAAAGCAAACAGGCTGCCCAGCAACGCCGCTGCGGGCATCAGTTCGTAAAACACGGTCGGCGAGGCGAGGGTGACAAAATAGAACACTTGCGTCAAGCCATAGCTGCCTTTGCCAATGTCGTCGAGTTCATCACTAAAGGTGAACAGGTCAAACAGCGTCAGTAACAACAGCATGGCAATCGCCGAGCTTTTCAGCACTTCCAGGACAATGTATCGGTTGAGTGTATTCACGCTGCCGCCTTGAGTTGGCTTTGGGCTTTTAACAATAGCCACCGCCAGCCGTAAAAGCGTCCCAATAACAGCCCGCCTATCAGTAATAACAAGATGTTGGCGGCAATAGCCCCCAGCCAAACGGGTATTGCCCCATGCTCAACCCAAACTTGGCTGACTCTTACCAGGTTGCCGTAACTGAAGTAGATTAAAAAACCGACCACTATATTGCCGTAAATGCCGCCGCGAGGTGCGGATTGGGCCAGTGGCACGCCAATAAAGGCCAGCAGCGGCAGGCTGATCGGAATGGCCAGGCGGCGTTGCAATTCGCTGATATAGTAGATGTTGTGGCTGTCCCATAAGGTGCCGGTCTTCATGCCGGCCAATCGGGTTATGTTGCCTGGCATCTCTTCGCTGGCCACCCTGACTGCGTATTGTTTGAATTGCTCAATGGTATAGTCCAGCTTGCCCGGTTGGCCTTGTATACGTTGGCCATTATTAAAGACGATATAACGGCCTTCCGGCCTATCCTGCAGGGTGGCCGTTTCGGCATTAATGATACCTTGTTTGCCTTGCTCCTGCTGTTCTACAAAAACCTTGTGCAAGATATTGTCTTGGCTGATGCTTTCTACATAGAACACCAGTTCGCCGTGGCTGTAGTCGCTAAATTTACCGGCCGCGATACCGCGTAAATCAGCGCTTTGTTTGCCTTGTTTGACGATTTTTTCATTTTGCGCCTCCGCCCAAGGCACAGCATAAAATGAACACCAGCCCGCAAACAGGGTGATCGGGAAAATAACCAGAAAAACAGCCCGGTAGATAATGCCCGTGCCGCCGCCAGCGGCAAATAGCGCGGACATTTCTTGGTCACGGTACATTCTGCCCAGCACCATCAATATCGCCATGAACGCGGCGGGGGCCAATAAGATGATGCCCACGGTAATGGTTTTTAGTCCTAGTAAAATAGCCAGCACGTCGCTGGGTATGTCGCCTTGTACGGCTTTGTCCAACACCCTGACAAACTCGCGGCTAACTATGATAACGACAATGACCGACCACACCGAGGCCAGTGTCACCAACAAGTCTTGGGCGATCATTTTATCCAATACACTAAGTCTGCCGAATTTTGCCTGGTCTGGTTGGGTGGGTTGATGCGCGTTGGGCAAGCTTAACTCCTCAATGAAAACGTTTAGTGATGTATAATTCACGGCAAAGCCATTAATGGCGGGCTAAGCGCTTATCATGCCTCGCCACTTCCAAAAACCATGCAACTTTAAAAAAACTGATATGGACTATTTTATAGAAACCGGCCCCGTAGAAAAACTGCAATGTGACTGTATTATTGTCGGTGTGTATCAAGATCGGCAATTGACGGCGGCAGCCAGCATTATTAACGACCATTGCCAAGACGCCATCAGCCAAGTGCTTGAGCGTGGCGATCTGAGCGGCAAAATAGGCGAGGCATTATTGCTTAATTGGTTGCCGGGGCAAGCATTTGCCCGCATTCTGGTGGTTGGCCTTGGCGAAAACAAGCGCATGACCAGCAAACATTATTGTAAGGTGCTGGCGGCAGCAGCGGAAAGTTTAAAGAAAACGGCCGTCCAGTCGGTGGTCGTCACTTTGCTGGACTGCACGGTTGCCAATGGCGGCCCGCAATGGCAAGCCCGCCAAATAGTCCAAGCATTTAGTGACAGCACCTATCAATACGTATTCACCAAAAGCGATAAAAACACTGACAGCAAACTGGCAAGCATCGTTATAACCGCGCCCGAAAACGCCCAAGCCTTTGCTCAGGCGGGGCTGGCTGAAGGCATTGCCATTGCCGAAGGTGTGAGCTTGGCTAAACATCTGGGCGATTTGCCCGGCAATATCTGCACCCCCACCTATCTTGCCGCGCAAGCAACCGAAATAGCCGGACAATCCCCTAATATGACCGTCACCATCCTGGAAGAGGAGGATATGGTGCAATTGGGTATGGGTTCGTTGTTGTCAGTTGCCCGTGGCAGCCGCCAGCCTGCCAAGCTGATTGGCCTGCATTATCAGGGCGGCGACTCCCATTGTAAGCCTATTGTCCTGATTGGCAAAGGCATCACCTTCGATGCCGGGGGCATTTCCCTAAAGCCTGGCCTGGGTATGGATGAAATGAAATACGACATGTGCGGTGCAGCGGCGGTGCTGGGCACCTTACAGGCAGCCGCACAACTGCAATTGCCGCTGAATATTGTCGGCCTTGTCCCTGCCTCGGAAAACCTGCCCGATGGCAATGCCAACAAACCCGGCGACATTTGGACCAGCATGTCCGGCAAAACCATCGAAATCCTAAACACCGATGCCGAAGGCCGCCTGATTTTGTGTGACACACTGACTTATGCCGAACGCATGAACCCTGATGTGGTGATTGATCTGGCGACCTTAACGGGTGCTTGTTTGGTGGCCTTAGGGCGTATCCCAAGCGGGCTGCTGGGCAATGACGACGAATTGTGCCACGCTTTGCAGATTGCCAGTGAAGCCGCTAATGACAGCATTTGGCGTTTGCCGTTATGGGAAGAATACCAGGAGCTGTTGCAATCCAATTTTGCCGATATGGCCAACATTGGCGGAAAAGATGCAGGTACTATCACTGCGGCTTGTTTCCTGGCCCGTTTTGCCGAAAACTTGCGCTGGGCGCATTTGGACATCGCCGGCACCGCGTGGCGCACCGGCCCCACCAAAGGTGCGACTGGTCGCCCCGTGCCATTGTTATGCCAATATCTGTTGGATCGTGCCGCCCAAGTCAGTGCGTAAATGCCCGACATCAGCTTTTATGTGTTGCCAACCGAGTCCGCGACGGAACGTTTGCTGTTTGCTTGCAAATTGTTGGAAAAAGCCTACCGCTCAGGGCATTTTTGTTATGTGCTGACAGCTTCGCCAGCACAAAGCCAGGCCTTGGATGATCTGCTTTGGACATTCCGCCCGGGCAGTTTTGTGCCTCATCAGCTATTTACCGGGCCATTGCCAAAAGTGGGCCAGTGTATTTTAATAGGTACTGTGGATGCACCACCACAATGGCATAATACCCTGCTGAATTTGTCGCCCAATTGCCCAAGCAATTTCCTGCAATTCCAGCGCATTTTGGAAGTGCTCGACAACAGCGAGGCCACCAAAGCGGCAGGACGGCAACACTACAGCCTCTACAAAAAAGCCGGCCTTAACCCGGTCAAACATGATATTTAATGTAGCTGCTTACCCTGGCAAAATGGTGTTTTACTGGCATTTTTTTGTTGTAACAGCCAACCATGCTATTATTATATCCCCCATTTGAATGATGTCTTGATGCCTTAATGCCGTCTACAGCCTTTCCCACCCAATTGATCGACCGTTTTGGCAGGACGGTGGACTATTTGCGGATATCTGTCACCGACCGTTGCGATTTTCGCTGCGTGTATTGTATGGCCGAAAATATGGCTTTCTTGCCCCGTGCCGACATTTTAAGCTTGGAAGAAATCGAAACCTTGGCGAAGGCTTTTGTCAGCTTAGGGGTCAAAAAAATCCGCATCACCGGCGGAGAACCGTTGGTCAGGAAAGGTGTGCTGGGGCTGCTACAAAATATAGCCGCAATGGAGGGCTTGAAAGAACTGGTCGTCACCACCAACGGTTCACAATTGCCAACCATGGCGGCGCCTTTAAAAGCGGTCGGTGTCAAACGCCTGAATATCAGCTTGGATACTCTGGATGCCGATAAATTTAAGGCCATCACCCGCACCGGGGACTTGCACCAAGTGATGCATGGTATCCACGCAGCCAAGGCGGCGGGTTTTGGTCACATTAAAATTAATGCCGTGATATTGAAAGGCCGCAACCATGAAGAAGTGTCCGCTTTGGTGCAGTTTGCCATTGATAATGGCTTGGACATCAGTTTTATAGAAGAAATGCCTTTGGGCGTGGTGGCACAGCATGACCGCGCTGAAGCTTATTATTCCACCGATGCGATTAAAGCCGATTTGGCGCAATCCTTTAACTTGCTGCCTTGCACAGTAAACACCGGCGGCCCGTCCCATTATTATGCCGTAGCCGGGACACCCACCCGGGTCGGTTTTATTTCCCCGCACAGCCATAATTTTTGCGGCAGTTGCAACCGTGTGCGCCTGACCGTGGAAGGTCGGCTATTATTATGCTTAGGCAACGAACATTCGGTTGACCTAAAAGCAGTGTTAAGGCAACATCCCGGCAATATGCCGGTGCTAAAGCAAGCTATTGTCGAAGCGATGCAGATTAAGCCCGAAAGCCATCAATTTAATATCCATGAACAGCCGGTCATTTTGCGTTATATGAACATGACCGGCGGTTGATTTAACGAGTCATCAGAAGCTAGGGCAGACCATGTCCGCCCCCCCCCACCGCCCAACACCTTTACTCTTTTAGTGGTTGCCAGCAATCACTAAGCCCCCTTTTTTTAAAGAGATTTTTCATGTCATTTGAACAATTCGGCTTATCCGAAGCATTGCTTAAAGCCGTCAGCGACCAAGGCTACACCAAGCCAACGCCTGTACAGCAACAATCGATCCCGCTTATCCTTGCCGGTAAAGATGTCTTGGCGGGGGCGCAAACCGGCACCGGCAAAACCGCCAGTTTCACCCTACCATTATTACATATTTTGGCAGAAAATTTTGACATCAAGCAAAAATCGCGCATTCTTCGGGGGCTCATTTTAGTGCCTACCCGCGAACTGGCACTACAAGTCGCCGAAAGCGTAAAAGCTTATGGCTGCCATTTGCCCTTGCGTGCAGAGGTGGTGGTCGGCGGTGCCAGCATCAGCCAGCAAACACGCAACTTGCGCAATGGTTGTGATATTGTTGTGGCCACACCCGGCCGCCTGATTGACCATGTCAACCAGCGTAACGTCAATTTGTCACAGATTGAAATGCTGGTGCTGGACGAAGCCGACCGGATGCTGGATATGGGTTTTTTGCCCGATATCCGTAAAATTATGGCACTCATCCCCAAGCAACGGCAAAGCTTGCTGTTTTCCGCCACAGTGTCCAATGCCATCAAATCATTGGCGGCACAATTGTTGAACAATCCTGTTGCAGTGGAGGTATCCATGCCCAATGCCACCGCCAGCAATATTACCGAGCAGGTGTACGGCATTGCCCGGGAATATAAGCGCGAACTGCTGTCCTACATGATCGGCAACAACAATTGGCAACAAGTACTGGTCTTTGTCCGCACACGGCACGGTGCCGATAGGCTGGAACAACAATTGATTGCCGACGGTATCCGCACCACTGCCCTGCATGGCGACAAGACCCAAGGCGCACGCAATAAGGCACTGGAGCAATTTAAAAATGGCAAGGTCATTGCCTTAGTGGCGACCGATGTGGCAGCACGGGGTTTGGATATTGATGACCTGCCCCATGTGGTCAATTTTGACTTGCCGCAAGTGCCGGAAGATTATGTACACCGCATAGGCCGCACCGGTCGTGCTGGGGCCAGCGGCACGGCCATTTCTTTGGTGTGTCCTGAAGAGGCTTATATGCTGGCGCAAATTGAGGCTTTGCTTAAACGGCAATTGCCAAGGGTTGCCGATACCGGCTACGAACCGGTGTCGTTAAAAGTGATGGATGCACCCAAAAAACAAGCCCCGAACAAAGTGACCGGCAAAATAGATTACCGCCATGGTAAAAAACCGGCGGCCAGGCCAGGAGGAGGCAAGCCCGGCAGCACTGGCAAACCCAGCAGTACTGGCAGGCGTAACAGTCGCGGGCGTTGATTATAAATGCCAATCAATATAGGCGGATGGCATCCGCCAGCAACTCCCCAATTAGGCTTTGGTCAATCACGCCAAAGCAACTGCGGCCGAATTTGTGATGCGTGACCCTAGCTTGCAAGCCCGTAAACACCAGCCCGTTCCGCCGCCAACAGTTCAATAACAGGCAGGGTGTCAGGCCGTACACCCCGCCAGATAAAAAAGGCCTCCGCCGCTTGTTCCACCAGCATCCCCAAGCCATCCAAGCTTTTGCCCGCATGGTTTTCCCAGCCCCAGCGCACAAAAGGGGTGGGCTTATTGCTGTAAGCCAAATCATAACAACAGCCCTGTTCCGCCAATAAATTAGGCGGCAATGGCGGCAATTGCCCGCTTAAACTGGCAGAGGTGGCATTTAAAATCAAGCCAAACTGTTGCCCATGCAAGCCCCCGAAACCACAACCGGTAATGCTGCCACCCGCCTGGAACTGCTCCGCCAACGCTGCCGCTTTAGCCACGGTGCGGTTGGCAATGACAATAGCGGCCGGATTCTGCTCTAGTAAAGGGGCAATAATGCCACGTGCCGCACCGCCCGCCCCCAATATCAAAATAGGGATGCCCGCCAAGGCGATGCCGTGGTTGCCGGTCAGGTCGCTAACCAGCCCACAGCCATCGGTGTTGTCTCCCAATACCGTGCCGTCCGCTTGCCAGACCAAGGTATTGACGGCTTTTGCCAGTTCGGCACGTTGGGTTTTTTGTGTGGCATATTGCCAAGCCAATTCTTTGAGTGGCACCGTGCAGTTAAGCCCCAAACCACCTTCGGCAAAAAATCGCGCGACGGCTGCTTGAAAATTGTCGGCAGGCACCTGTTGCGCCTGATAGTCAATGGCTTGCCCGGTTTGTTCGGCAAACAAAGTATGAATTTTGGGGGATTTGCTGTGCTGGATAGGATCACCAAAAACAGCGTAACGGTCTTTATGGCTCATGCCGGTTGCCCGGAAGTGTGCAAATGTTCGGCAACGGACTTGGCAAAATAAGTCAAAATGGCATCACTGCCTGCGCGTTTGAACGCCAGCAACGACTCCAGCACCACCGCATGTTCATCAATCCAGCCGTTCTGCCCTGCCGCCTTAATCATCGCATATTCGCCACTGACTTGATAAGCAAAGGTCGGCACACCAAACTGGCTTTTACAGCGCTGGATGATGTCCAGATAGGGCATGCCCGGCTTCACCATCACCATGTCAGCGCCTTCTTGTAAATCGAGGGCTATTTCGCGCAGCGCTTCATCGGTGTTGGCGGGGTCCATTTGGTAACTGTGCTTGTTGCTCTTGCCCAAATTGCCTGCCGAGCCGACAGCATCACGGAACGGCCCGTAAAAGCTTGAGGCATATTTGGCGGAATAAGCCAGAATCAGTGTATTGCCGTGCCGGTGCGCTTCCAGTGCTTGCCGGATTGCACCAATGCGCCCGTCCATCATATCCGAAGGGGCGACAATATCGGCCCCCGCTTGGGCATGGGACAATGCCTGTTTCACCAGCACCGCATTGGTTTCATCGTTCAGCACATAACCATCGGCGTTGACCAGGCCATCCTGCCCGTGTGTGGTGAACGGGTCTAGTGCCACATCGGTGATCACCCCCAGCATCGGCAACACTTGCTTTAAAGCGCGCACACTACGTTGCACCAAGCCATCCGGGTTATAAGCTTCAGCGGCATCTTGAGACTTTTGCCCGGCGGCTATCACCGGAAACAAGGCAATGGCAGGAATGCCCAAGGCATAGGCGTACTCCGCCTCGGCCAACAGCAAATCCAAGGACAACCGCCCCACTCCCGGCATAGAACTGACTGGCTCGCGTAGCCCTGTACCCTCCATGACAAACAGCGGATAAATCAAGTCGTTCACGGTCAGCTCATTTTCGCGCATCAGGCGGCGGCTAAACGGGTGGCTGCGCATTCTTCTCATGCGTACCCAAGGAAATTTGGTGGTATTATAATACATGGGCCGATAACTGATTGGGTTGAGAGCAGCCAGGTTGCGGCTGCATCCTTATTTATTTTAGACAGCTTATATTTTATCAGAGGGGTTTATGAACGCTAGACAATACATGGTATTTGCCGTATTTGCATTTATTTTAGGCGTGATGCCGGTTGCCAACACTATGGCGGATGATTTGTTGCCGCCACAACAGGCCATCGAGCAAGCTTCTTCACAGCTACAAATCAAATTGCAGGAAAAAGACTTCACCAAAGATTTTGCCAAAATCACCCAGTATGTCAACGAGGTGATTTATCCGCATACTGATTTCGAGCGCATTGCCGCATTGGTCTTGGGCAAAGCATGGAAAGCGGCCACCCCTGATGAACGCGAACGCTTCAAGGCAGAATTCCAAACCTTATTGGTGCGCACCTATTCCCGCGCTTTTATCGAATTTAAAGAATGGTCGGTGCGCTTTTTACCGTTGCAAATGGAAAACGGTGAAACCAAAGTGGTGGTCAAAACTGAAGTGCTACAGCCAAACAATAAGCCTATTGGTGTCGATTACCGTATGTTATTCGACAACGGTGCCTGGAAGGCCTACGACATCATTATTGAAGGGGTCAGCCTAGTGACCAATTACCGCACCACCTTCAGCGATGAATTGCAAAACAAAGGTTCATTGAACGCCGTTATTGATGGCTTGGCAAAACGCAACGCAGAAGCCCTGTCCGGCAAACCCGTCAGCAAATCCTAACCTAAGCCCCGTTAACGGAAAAAAGCAGGGTGGTTTTGTCATCCAGCCACCCTTGCCCATAATCGCCGAGGGTGGGCAAGCTTTTCACGCCTACCCGCTAAGGCAATGCTGCTATGATAGATTACCAACCCCTCTACACTGGTTTGCATGCCGCCCAAGCCGAGGTTTGGGCGGCACAATTGCCTCAACAGCTGCTAGCCGCCTTTAACCCAACAGGGCATGGCAACCTCCAACACTGGCAAGACGTTCTAGCGCAAATCCAATTTCCTCCAAGCCAACACCGCCAACTGAATCAAGACACTGTCACAGTTGGTAGTGCCGATGACCTCGCCACCGCCGCGCGCGCGCAATTGGCACAGCAACTAAAAGCTTTCTGCCCATGGCGCAAAGGCCCGTTCGACCTGTATGGCATCCACATTGACAGCGAATGGCGTTCCAATTGGAAATGGCGGCGCCTGCAAGACCACATAGCCCCGCTCAATTACCGCCTGGTATTGGATGTGGGCTGCGGCAATGGCTACCATTGCTGGCGTATGTTGGGGGCGGGGGCAAAGATGGTGGTGGGCATAGACCCAACCCTGTTGAGCGTCATGCAGTTCCAAGTGGTCAGAAAACTCTACGGTGAAGCCCCGGTATATGTGTTGCCGTTGGCACTGGAAGATTTGCCGCAAGGAATAAATGTTTTCGATACCGTGTTTTCTATGGGTGTCTTGTATCACCGTCGTTCACCTATCGACCATTTGTTGGCACTAAAAGATTGCCTACGCCCCGGCGGTGAACTGGTATTGGAAACGCTAGTGATAGAAGGCCACGCAGGTGAGGTGTTGTTGCCGGAAAACCGCTACGCACAAATGCGCAATGTCTGGTTTTTGCCCAGTTGCGACACCTTGGCCCTGTGGCTTAAGCGTTGCGGTTTTATCAATATCCGCTTGGCCAATGTCAGCAGCACCAGCACCGAAGAGCAGCGCAGCACCGAATGGATGCCCTTCCAATCGCTCAAAGATTTTTTAATGCCCGGCAACCCGCAACTGACCATAGAAGGTCTGCCCGCCCCACAACGGGCCATTTTTATTGCCGATAATCCCTGAGACTATATAAATCAACTGATACTGTACTGCATACTGGCTGAGCGTAGTCACAACCAATGCATTATGGCTATGCCATTATTTACCAAACCCAGTAGGGCAAGTTTTTCATGCGCACGCGTTTAGTTTCGGCCACCTCGATACACCATCAAGGTGATGCTATAATCCCCATCAAAACATTCAGACCATGTTGCAATTTGTTTGTCAGCCAACGCACCGTCTTTTTTATATTTATTAATAACAACGCATCATTTTTATGGATAAAACTTACGCGCCGCACGCTATCGAACAACGCTGGTATCAACTATGGGAGGATAGCGGTTATTTTGCAGATACCGGGCAAACTTCGCAACAATCCTACTGCATTATGATCCCCCCGCCCAATGTCACCGGCAGCCTGCACATGGGCCATGCCTTCCAAGACACCATCATGGACGCACTGATCCGCTACCACCGGATGCAAGGCCGCAGCACCTTATGGCAAGCGGGCACAGACCACGCCGGGATTGCCACCCAAATGGTGGTGGAACGACTATGCAACGCCGAAGGCAAAACCCGCCATGATTATGGGCGCGATGCCTTCATTGAAAAAATTTGGCAATGGAAGGAACAGTCCGGCGGCACCATCACCCGCCAATTGCGCCGCATGGGGGCTTCGTTGGATTGGGGGCGCGAACGCTTCACCATGGACGCGGGCATGTCCGATGCCGTACAAGAGGTGTTTGTCCGTCTGTATGAAGAAGGGCTGATCTATCGTGGTAAACGGCTGGTCAACTGGGACCCTGTTTTGCACACCGCAGTATCCGATCTGGAAGTATTGTCCGAAGAAGAAAACGGCTTCATGTGGCATATCCGTTACCCACTATCAAACGGTCAAGGCCATCTGGTGGTGGCGACCACCCGCCCCGAAACCTTGTTGGGCGATGCGGCGGTGGCTATCCACCCCAATGACGAACGTTACCAACATTTACTTGGCGAAATGGTTGAGCTACCCCTGACCGGACGCCGTATCCCCATTATTGCCGATGATTACGTTGATCCCGAATTTGGCACAGGTTGCGTCAAAATCACCCCCGCGCACGATTTCAATGACTACGAAGTATGGACTCGCCACCGCCACACCTCGGTGATGATGGACGCACCACATGGTGGCCTGTTCAATATCCTCACCGTTGATGCCAGCATCTTAGGCGATGCCTTGATTCCCGAACAATATCACGGCTTGGACCGGTTTGAAGCCCGCAAGCTCATGGTGGCCCAGTTACAGGAACAAGGCCTGCTAGAAAAAATTGCCGACCATAAGCTGATGGTGCCACGGGGCGACCGGACCCATGCGGTGATTGAACCGCTGTTGACCGACCAATGGTATGTAAAAATCGGGCCGTTGGCAGAACCGGCCATTGCCGCCGTGGAGTCGGGCGAAATCCGTTTTGTGCCGGACAATTGGAAAAACACCTATTTTGAGTGGATGCGCAACATTCAAGACTGGTGCATCTCACGGCAAATCTGGTGGGGACACCGCATCCCAGCATGGTACGACGACAACGGCAGTGTCTATGTCGGACGTTCAGAGCAAGCGATACGTGAACAACACGGCTTGCCTGCTGATTACCCGCTGCGCCAAGATGAAGATGTGCTGGACACCTGGTTTTCATCCGCATTATGGCCTTTCTCCACCTTGGGCTGGCCCGAGCAAACGCCAGAATTGGCCTTGCACTATCCGACCAGTGTGCTGGTCACAGGGTTTGACATTATTTTCTTCTGGGTGGCACGGATGATTATGATGGGGCTTAAATTCCAAGGCCAGGTACCGTTCCGCGAAGTCTATATCCACGGCTTGGTGCGCGATGCCGAAGGCCAGAAAATGTCCAAGTCCAAAGGCAATATCATCGACCCGATAGACATTATCGACGGCATCGAATTGGAAGCTTTGGTCGCCAAGCGCACGGCGGGCATGATGCAGCCGCATTTGGCGAAAAAAATCGAACAGGCCACCCGTAAGGATTTCCCTGACGGTATCCAATCCTACGGCACAGATGCCTTGCGCTTTACCTTTGCTTCGCTGGCTTCAACCGGTCGCGACATCCGTTTTGATCTGGCGCGCACCGAAGGCTACCGCAATTTCTGCAACAAATTGTGGAATGCCGCGCGTTATGTGTTGATGAACACCGAAGGCCAAGATTGCGCTTTGGGCGGCACAAACGGTCAGCCAAGCCAACTGACCCATGTGGACCGCTGGATTATCACCCGTCTGAACCAGACCATCGAAACCACCCGGCACGCCATAGACCATTACCGCTTCGACTTGGCCGCCCAAGCACTGTATGAGTTCACGTGGAATGAATACTGCGATTGGTATTTGGAGCTGGCGAAAGTGTCGTTAATGTCCGACGATGCCGCCTTACAACGCGGCACCCGTAGGACTTTGCTGGAAGTGCTGGAAACCGTGCTGCGCTTGGCCCATCCGATCATGCCGTTCATCACCGAAGAAATCTGGCAACGGGTAGCGCCGTTGCTGGGTATCAGCGGCGACACCATCATGTTGCAAGCTTATCCTATTGCCGACAGCCAAGCTTGCGACAGCCACGCCGTTGCCGAAGCCGATTGGCTGATGTCCTTTATACTAGGTGTGCGCCGTATCCGTGGCGAAATCAACATCGCCCCGAGCAAGCCCTTGCCAGTGCTGTTACAAATGGGCATATCGGCAGACCGTGGCTATGTCATTAATAACCTAGTCTATTTGCAACGCTTGGCACGTCTGCAATCCTTGACTTGGCTGGCGGACGACGAGGCTGCGCCAGAATCGGCAATCGCCTTGGTGGGCGAGTTGAAAATTTTAATCCCTATGGCCGGCATCATTGACAAACAAGCCGAGCTTAACCGTTTGGACAAGGAAATCCAAAAAATCAATAATGAGTTGCCGCGTGTCACAGGCAAATTGGGTAATCCGGCCTTTGTTGATAAGGCCCCTGCCGAAGTGCTTGCCAAAGAACAGGTAAAATTGGCGGAGCTGCAATCTTCACTGGACAACCTGTTACTGCAAAAACAAAAAATTGCAGCCTTGTAAGCCCGTTAGCGGCAGCAGGCAACTATGCCAGAGATAAATAATGCCATGCCATTGACCGAATTACTGGCCCATTCACCTTATTTGTTTGCCACCGTGGTTGGCCTTGCTGGCTTGATAGTGGGCAGTTTCCTGAATGTGGTGATCTATCGCTTGCCAATTATGATGCACCGCAACTGGCGACAGGAATGTCTGGATTTTTTGCAGATAGAAGCCGACGCGACAGAAGGGCAGACCGAGCCATTTAACTTGGCGTGGCCGGGTTCGCATTGCCCGCATTGCCAAGTCCCCATCAAGCCCCAGCAAAACCTGCCCATTATCAGCTATGTGTGGTTGCGGGGTCGCTGTGCTGCTTGCAACCAGCCCATCTCGCGGCGTTACCCCTTGGTTGAAGGCTTCACAGCCCTGTTGTCGGTTATGGTGGCTTTGCATTTTGGCTACGGCTTGCCCTGCCTGTTTGCCTTGTTGCTGACATGGCCGCTGATTACGCTAAGTTTTATTGACATCGACCACCACCTATTGCCGGACTCCATCAGCCTGCCGCTGATGTGGGCAGGGCTGCTGCTGAGCCTGTCCAATGTGTTCACCGATGCCCATGACAGCATCATTGGTGCGGCGACCGGTTATATGGGTCTCAGGGTTTTTTACCAACTGTTCAAATGGCTCACCGGCAAGGAAGGCATGGGCTTTGGTGATTTTAAGCTGCTCGCTGTACTGGGGGCGTGGCTGGGTTGGCAATATCTGCCGCAGATTATTTTTTTGTCGTCCATGGTCGGCTCTATCATTGGCATTGGCATGGTGTTGTCTGGCAAGCGCGACTACACTATGCCCATTCCCTTTGGCCCGTATTTAGCGGCGGCCGGTTGGTTGGCACTGATGTGGGGGCCGACTATTAACCAATGCTATTTAAGCCTGATGGGGTTTTAAGATGCTATGTTAAAAGTGGGGCTAACAGGCGGAATCGGTTGTGGAAAAAGCACCGCCGCTGATATTTTCGCGGAATTGGGCATCCCTGTATTGGATGCTGACCAAATCGCCCGGGATTTGGTCGCTCCAGGGCAGGCCGCTTTGCAGCAAATCACGCAAACCTTTGGCGCGGACATCTTAAATGACGATGGCACACTCAACCGCCCCCGCCTTAGGGAACGTGTGTTTTTTGACCCGGCGCAAAAATTAAAGTTGGAAGCCATCTTGCATCCCATGATTTACCATACGTTACAGATAGAATCCGCCAAGCTGAGCGCACCTTATGGCATCCTATGCATCCCCCTGTTGTTTGAAACCGGCGGCACTGATTTTATAGACCGTATTGTGGTGGTCGATTGCCCGGAGGCCAGCCAAATGACCCGGGTCAAACGGCGCGACCAACTGAGTGATGAAACTATCCAGGCAATTATGGCCAGCCAAGCCAGCCGCCCTTACCGGATAGCCCATGCCAACGATGTGCTGGACAATTCTGGCAGTTACGGCAAGCTTGCAGAACAAATTAAAAAACTGCACAATTTGTACATTTCACTAAGCCACTAATTGGAGCCACCCCGTCTGTGAACACCGCAATCACCTATGAATTTCCACTCAATGAGCGCATCCGGGTTTTCATTAGGCTCGAACAATTGTTCCTCCAGTTCAAGCACTTTTCAGCAGGCGCCACGATAGCGGACAAACGCGCAGCCATTGCCACCCTGCTCGACATAATGGCCATTATTAGGCGTAACGACCTTAAATCGGAAATTCTCAAAGAAATGGACCGCAATGCCAAAACGCTTAACAAAATAAGCAGTAATGAGCAAGTTGATAAAAATAAGCTACAGCATATCTTGCAAGAATTGGCGCAAATCAGCAAAAAACTCTATGCAGCCACCGGCAAAATAGGTATTCATGTCATGGAAAGTGATTTGTTCCAGAGCATCGTGCAACGCAGCTCCATACCGGGCGGCACCTGTTCGTTCGACCTGCCGGAATACCACTATTGGCTGGAAAAGGACGAAGCCGCACGGCAACGGGACTTGGCCCTATGGAGCAAGCCATTTAACGACATCGAAACCGCAATAAGCCTGATTTTGACGCTTATCCGCAACAGCAACGCCCCTACCCAAGAAATTGCCAGCGCCGGTTTTTACCAATTTCCCCTAGACCGTAGCCAAGCTTACCAAATGCTTAAAGTGGATATTGACAAATTGCTGCCCTGTTTTGCCGAAATAAGCGGCGGCAAGCACCGCTGCTCCATCCGTTTTATGGAATTGCCCGAAGCCGACCAACGCCCCGTACAGTCATCGGACAACATCCCCTTCGCCCTGACCTGCTGCTTGTTCTAATGCCACCAGTACAGAATACCGCCCCGCTAATGGTCAAATGCCCCACCTGCCAACGCCCCGTGCCTTGGGTCGCCGAGCAGGCCTACCGGCCGTTCTGTTGCCAACAATGCAAATTGATTGATCTAGGCGAATGGGTGATGGAGGAAAAGAAAATACCCGGCGAGCCGGTAAGTTTTGGCGATTGCGAAAATGACCCCGATTAACGCACAAAAGTAGAGTGGGCAAGCTTTATGCCCACCCTGCCCCATCCTTATTGCTTACCCAACTTTTTCTTAACAAACCCCAACACCACATCACGTTTGGTGACTGCGGCATAAGCGAACAAGCCCAACAAAACACCCAACACCAACTTACCGAAACCGGAATCTTGCTCAGCGGCAACCACATCCGCCGAACTAGGGGCGGGCTGGTTTTGCACCGCCACCTTGGCCGGCTTGATTTCTGCCGTTAAATCAGGCAAGCCCAAGCTGCTCCAAGCGTCATAATCTTGCCAAATAGGGTACTTGCCTTTCCACATGTTCTTGGCAAAATAAGGCGCCAAGCTCATACCATGTGCAGTGGGTATGCCTTTTTCATCCAAAAAGCCCTTATAAACCACCAAACTGATATCTCCGCCCTCACCATGCCCATCAGTGGTGAACGATTTCTCAACATGGTCATGGAACATCCATATACCTTGCCCAAAGCTATTCAGGCCATCATCCACGCCGCTTAACGACAAATCGATGCGTTGTGCAGGCACCATGCCATGGACATCGCGTTGGATATAAGAACCCGGGCCATTGTCCACGCCATCGTAATGGGTGATGGTGGGTTTATGGCCATGGATATGCAAAGCGAATGATTCGGTATGCCCGTTCAGCACCCTCAATTTCACTTGTTGGTCTTCTTCCATGTGAATCAGCGATTCCCTTAAGGTATACGGGAACGAGCGGCCATTCAGCATAAAATAGTCGTCAGTGGCATCTGTGGTGTCGTACTCCGTGTTCATGTGCTTGGCGATCAAACGCGGATCATTGGCAGAACGCGCGACCACCTCATGCAGCTCCTTATCCGCCGACTGGTAATGCAAGTCATACTCGCGGGCATATTTTTCCAGCACCGCCACGGACGGATGACGCACCTGCCCTGCACCCACATTAAAAGTTTGCACCCAGTTGTTGGGGCGGTTTTCCTCAACCACAAAAATGCCTTGCAAACCCATAGGTATATGGGTGTGCGGCTGCACGTGGCAGTGATAATACATGGTGCCCGGTTGGCGCGGTTTGATCACATATGTTTTGCTTTCGCCCGGCATAGTGTCCATATTGCTGGTTTGGCCCACGCCATCATTGCCATTACCGCCATGATCCATATAGGGGTGGTCAATGCCGTGCAAATGGATGGAGTGCGGCAGATAATGGGTGTTTTCCAGCACAATCCACACCACATCGTCCTGTTCCACCCGAATAACCGGAGAAGGGGCGCGCAACAGCGGATTGGCTTGCGGCTCATACAGGCTCAAAGTTGACATGTCGCGGGTTTTCGGGGCATACACCCAAAAAGTGGGCTGAATGCCCGGGGCAATGTCAAACGTGGTGATCGGGTCTTTCACATCGGGAGAATGACCGTTCAGTTCAACCACTTCCAGCTTGATAATGATTTTGTCAGGGTCGCCATCGCCATCCATATCATCAGATACGGTGATGGCATCGGCGGCCAATTGTGTTTCCATCAAGGTCTCCATGGAAACACCATTAGTGCCTTTGACAAAAGTGGCGATATCGGCAGGGTTGTCCGGGTTACATAAATTGGATTCCTGAATGGCCACACCGTCTATCACTTGCGCCTTACGCCACTCCGGCGGGGTGAACGCAGAGCAGACTTCTTCCACGGGCCCTAAGTCTACTTTGGCGGAAGGCGGCAAATCCGTGCTGGCATGAACCCATGAATGGCTAAGAGCCAACACTGCCCCGCCAGTAAAGGAAAGAAGTTTTTTACTCATACGATAACCTCAGAAAACAAACTGTTGATGAATCAAACGCCACTGGCAAAAAGCAAAATAATAACCTTGCCATTTTAACTGAATAATACCGTTAAGTCTTTTTGGTTTTTGCAGAAATAAAATTGGCTACAAAAAGAGCTGGTAGGGGCGGAATGCCCGCGCGCCGCTTCGGCCCGTTATTGTACAAGGCAATATAACGGAGTCCTGCCAATACACAACTGGCATTGGGTTAACGCCCTGATATGACGCACAAACAGGAGGTTAGTGAGCTTTAGCCTTGATTATCAAAAACCGCTTTGACCAACTGTGCCTGCACCCCGGCCTGCAATATTTTTACATGGCCCGGAGCACTAGCCAGTTGCAAAATTTTATCAACCCACAATGCCGGGTCGTTGGCCAACAGGCAGCCGTTGCAACCATTGCTAATAAAGCCCCGATAAGGTGGCGTGTCTGTGTAAATGCCCACTGCCCCCATGCGGGCGTAATCAAAAAACTTGGTCGCCGCCCGCGCCGAATTAAACTTGCCGAGCAATAACGGTGCCAAGCCAATAGTGCGCCGTTGTATTGAAGTATAGGCCAAATAATTAGTCCAAGACATCGGCTGCAACACCGACACCCTAGGTAGTTGCTTGACCGCCCTGGCCACTTTGCCGGTGCCGAACAGCTCAAAATGGATAGTGTCCGATTGGGCTTGGACGGCGGCAATAATGGGCAATAGCCAAGCCAGTTCCTGTTGGTGGGATGCCGTGCCGTGATAGCAGACGATAATGGATGTGGCACTGTTTGCCAAAGGGGGCGTAATTGCTATTGGGCTGAGCACAACAGGCCGTAGCGAGGGGTATTTCTCCGCCAAATAGGGGCTGGAAAACCAAAAAGCATCACACAGTCGGGTAAGGCGGCGGCGATGGACAAGTGCTTTACTAAAAATTTTCCATTGGTAAGGCCAAGGCAACCCCACCAAGGCTTGTGCGTCAAACAGGTCATCATCCATAAAATAGACAATCCGCAAACCCTCGTGGCGACAGGCGGCCAATAAATCAAGCTGTCCGGTTGACACATAACGGGCAATCACCAGCAGACGGCAATCGCTTAACAAGGCTTTGTCCAGCCCCTTGCCGCCAACCCAACAAGCCCGATAGCCCAAGTGCTGCAGATAAGGAAAAACAAAATAATCGGTGCTCGCCGTGCAGAATTCGGACAAGACAAGGGCTTTGGCGGGTTCAGTCATGACAGGTTTCCAGACTGGCAGGGTAGCGGCTTATACCAGCCAACTATTTGGTCGCCAAGGCTTGTTGATCACGGGGGCGTGGCTCAAGGAAAAATCAGGCCGCACATAGCTTAAGTTGGGGTTATAAAAAGGGTCGTGCCAGAGCAAATGCGCCCAGCGCCTACGGAAATACAAGGCTTCAGCTTTCGCCCGCGCCAATTTCTCCTCTGTGGGGTCTTTGTTACGGCTGACTGATTCATGGTGGTACATTTCGGCATGGGGTGTCCAAATCACCCGATAGCCAGCATCCCGCACCCGTAAACAATAATCCACGTCATTGAAGGATATAGGCAGATTATGTTCATCCAAGCCGCCCACCTGTAAGAACACCTGCTTCCAAGTCAACAAGCAAGCACCTGTGACGGCGGACAAGTCTTGTGCCAATTGCGCCCGACCGCAATAGCCGGGGTCTTTGCGGCCGATCAGCCGATGCAAATGATTGGCGCAACCGCCGGGGCCGACCGTGTCGCCTGCATGTTGCACCCGTCCGTCACTGTAATAAAGTTTTGCCCCGACAATGGCAACTTGGGGTTGGCTAAGATGCCCCAGCATCTCCTCCAACCAGTTGGGCGTAATCACTTCAGTGTCATTGTTCAATAAGCACAGCACTTCGCCCGTTGCCACTGAGGCGGCCAAGTTGTTCATCCGTGAATAATTGAAGGAATGAGGAAATTCCATCACTTTTACTTTAGGGTGGCGGGCTTTTTGCCTAAGGTAGCGCAGGGCGTTTTTTTCGCTGCTCTGATTATCGACGATAATGAGCTCAAAGTTTTGGTAGGTGCTTTTATTGAGCAAGCTTTCGATACAGGCGAACAAATGTTCGTAAGCATCGCGGGTAGGCACGATAACACTTACCTTGGGTGGTTGTTTGGGCAGCAGGTAACTCACGTGGAAACTGGTTGTCCCGAGTGGCTGTACCGCCGCCTGGATACCTAGCCGCTGAAGATGGTCGGTGACCGGATTGGGCGGCGTGCATTGCTGGCTTGGATAAGGCGCTGTGCCGGTTGACGCTTGGGCCAATACGCTGCCTGCCAGCAAGTCAGTTTCCGTTTCAGGTGGTATGGGGTGGCGGACGGTTTGCCGCTTATCATGCAAATGCCAAAGCATTGCCGGAATATGGCGGATACGGGTGCTGGCCAATTGTTCGGTACAACGTAAGAAAATGTCGTGGAAATCGGGCGGCTCCGCAGACTTCAGCAGCAATCCGCTGGCCTGTTGCAAACCATCCATTCGGATGGCCGCCGCGTTGGCCAGGTAATTGGTGGAGCGCAACAACTCGGGAGACCAATCAGGGTTGAACACAGGGTCAATGCGGTAATTTTCGGTATTGATGAAGTCGTAGTCAGAATAAATAAATGCCGCTTCTGGGTGCTTAATGGCTTCGCTTGCCAGCCAAAACAGGGCATGTTCCGCCAACCTTTCGCCCGACCGCAAACCTAGCAGCCAGCTCGATTCGCCGTTGCCTGCCGTTGCCAAAGCATCAAAAGCCAAATTGCTGCTCACCTCGGGCAGTTCAATGATGCTTAGCCAATCTTGTTGCAAATAATCAGTGGCAAGCCCGTGGCTTTGGCCTTTATTAAGCAACAACGTCACCTGAAAATGGCGGAACAGCTGTTTTTCCAAGCTGGCCAGGGTCTGCTGCAGCAATTCGCTTACCGACGACCCGGCAAAAATGAGGATGTGAAATTGTGGGCTAATCCGCCACTTCTTTATTTGGCGGATGATTTGTTGCCGGTCACTGGGTAGCAGCAAGTCGAATTTCTCCAGCCAATCCAAATAGTTCGGCGGTTCGGAATAAGTCCTGAAGCGGCTGGCTATTTGGTAAGCCTTTGCCAAATCCAGCAGCGGCATATAAAAATGCAGCCCTGCGGTTTGCAAACGGGTATAGGTGTGTGTCCGGTACAGCGACGAGACCCTATTGGCCATCTTGGTGATCCGCTCGAGCCACCCCACCGCTTTTATTTTAGGTTCATTGAGTTGGAAAACGCCTATAGACTGCATAGGTTCAAGAAACAAGCGTTGCGAGTTTTTTGGTAGCTGCACCAGTTCAATAATAGTGCCCTTCAGACTGACCGTTAACGGAATGGGGAATTGCTCGCCGTTTTCCAGCTCAACCAGCAAACGTGTCGTGCAGTCCGCGCCATTGCACAGCAAATGGGCCCTGATTAAAACCCAACCGGCAGGCAGCTCACCGGTTTCGGGCAACAATTCAATAAAAGCTGGCAATTCATTGACTTGCCATTCATCTTTATGTGTGCATGACGGCACGACATGTTGGCATGGGTACGGCAACAGTTTGATTGACATAGCTAAATGCTCTTTTATCTAATAATCAATGGCGTATAGATCAAAGCCGGTGTTTCCTTTATGCAGGAGGCGCATTGTCACTTAACTGATGTTACGTCGCCCGTTCCTTGGGCGTAACCGAAGCATCGGCTACGCCCAAGGAACGGGTGGCCTTATCATGGGCCGCTACTGTAGAAGCGGGCTCGCCCCTACAAGCAGATAGCCATTTGCGTAACAACAGTTACTTAATTAACGGTTCATTGTTACTGGGTTGGCCGATGAAAATGATACCCTATCGTGCTTAGAGCGTATCTTTCACAGTTTATATCATTTATGGCTAATGTGTAGTGTCAAAACTTCCTTATTTGAGTTTGTCAGGCTTTTATTTTTTTTATTTTGCCATGCTGGGTGCATTCATCCCTTACTGGGGGGTGTATCTCAACAATGCCGGCTTTAACCACCAACAAATAGGTGAATTATCGGCCTTGCTGTCCGCTACCCGCATCCTGTCACCCAATATTGGCGGATGGTTGGCTGACCGTACCGGCAAAAGCTTGGGCATTATCCGGTTTTGTTGTTTTTTTGCGGCATTGTCATTTGGCGGCTTTCTGCTGCCCAACAGCTATCCGTGGCTGGTTGCCGTCACCGTTGGCTTTGGCTTGTTCTGGAACGTGGTGCTACCACAATTCGAAGCGGCGACTTTACACCACTTAAGCCAACATCCGCACCGATATAGCCAAATCCGCTTATGGGGATCAGTGGGGTTTATTGCTGCAGTGACGGGTGTCGGCAGCCTACTGGATTACCAGCCGACTGCTTGGATACCGGTGATTGTGCTGGCACTGTTGATGTGTGGTTGGCTGGTCGTCATGTTTGTGCCGGAAATACTACAGATTAAGGATGATATTGCCTCTGGCATGGCTCAAGGTAAGCGGATCGGCAAGCCCGAAGTGCTGGCGTTCTTGCTGGTATGCTTGTTGTTGCAAGCCGCCCACGCACCGTATTATGTCTTTTATTCGCTGTATTTAAAACAACATGGCTATACCGCCGCATTGACCGGTGGATTATGGGCTTTGGGTGTGGTGGCGGAAATTATGCTGTTCATCGCCATGAGCCGGGTGCTAAGTTATTTTTCATTGCGTAACATTCTGTTATACAGCATATTTTTAGGTATTATACGCTGGCTGTTGCTGGCCTATTATGCCGATAATTTGGCTTGTCTGGTGGTGGCCCAATTGCTTCATGCAGCCACTTTCGGTGGTGTCCATGTGGCGACTATCCATCTGGTGCAGCGTTATTTTGGCGACCGTCACCAAGGTAAGGGGCAGGCGTTAATGGTCAGCATCGGTTACGGTTTAGGCGGATTGCTGGGCAGTTATTACAGCGGCTTGCTTTGGCAAGCGCAGGGTGGTGCAATAGTCTTTATGGTAGGTGCAGCCTGTTGCGGCCTGTCCTTGCTAATTGCTTTTGTATGGGTAGGCAGGGAAAATGCCCCCCTTTCTGGAAGCCTAGGGTAAAATGGCCTTATGTGTTTAGGCTACGATTTGCAATCATGACATGAAAAAAACCATAAGCCGTTGGCTTCAAGACATTTGGTATGGCGATATGTTTATCGGCCTTTGCTTGATGCCGATCGGTTTTTTGTTTGCCGACATCGTCCGTTTCCGGCGATTTTTATACCGATTGGGCGTATTAAAGTCACACAGATTTCCGGTGCCGGTGATCATTGTCGGCAATATCACCGTAGGCGGTACCGGCAAAACGCCGCTGGTGATCTGGTTGGCCAATTGGCTGAGCCAACAGGGCTACCAGCCAGGCATCATCAGCCGTGGTTATGGCGGGCAGGCAGCGGCTTCCGCTGCTGCGCCGAGCTGGGTAGAGGCAGATAGCTGCCCTGCACTGGTCGGCGACGAAGCCTTGTTGATAAAGCGCCAAACAGGCTGCCCTGTGGTGGTTTGTCCGCTCCGTGCAGAAGCGGCAAATTACTTGCTAGGCAGCACCGATTGCAACCTGATCATTGCCGATGATGGCTTGCAGCATTACGCTTTGCAGCGTGATATTGAAATTGCCGTTATTGATGGCGCACGGCGTTTTGGCAATGGTTATTGTTTACCGGCAGGGCCTTTGCGTGAACCCATAAGCCGTTTGCAAGAAGTTGATTTTGTGGTTGTCAATGGTGAAAAATCCGAGCAGGAGCATTTTTCTATGGCATTGCAAGGCCACCTTGCCATCAATCTCGCCACTGGGGAACAACGGCCATTAGCAAGTTTTGTTGGTGCCAACTGCCAGGCCATTGCCGGAATTGGCAACCCTGGGCGTTTTTTTGCCTTGTTGGCGCAGGCGGGCTTGGCTTGCAGCACACTCAGTTTTCCTGACCATTACCGGTTTCAGCCGCAAGATTTGCTCTTTAAGGCGGAAGAGCCGGTACTGATGACGGAAAAAGATGCGGTCAAATGTGCAGCTTTTGCCACTGACCAGCACTGGTACGTACCGGTTTCTGCCTTACCCGAGGCTGGTTTTTCTGAACGTTTATTAAACCGATTAAGAGAAGTGCATGATAGATAAAGAATTGCTTGATATATTGGCTTGCCCCATTTGCAAAAGCCGATTACGTTATAACAAAGACCGGCAGGAACTGATTTGCCGTGCCGACCGTTTGGCTTTTGCCATTCGTGACGATATACCGGTGATGCTGGAAGATGAGGCAAGGCAAATCAGCGGTGATGAATTGGACGCGTTATATAAAGAGCCTTATGTTTAAGGTGGTCATTCCTGCCCGCTATGGCTCCACCCGCCTACCTGGCAAGCCATTATTGGTTATAGCGGGTGAGCCAATGATAGCGCATGTTTGTCGGCGCGCCCAAGAAGCGGGTGCTGATGAAATTATCGTCGCTACCGATGATGCCCGCATTGTGCAAGCCGTCAGCCAATTAGGTGTCCGTGCAGTCATGACCCGCACCGACCATCAAAGCGGCACTGAGCGCATTGCCGAAGTGGCGGAGCGTTGCGCTTGGCCCGAAGACACCCTTGTGGTCAATTTGCAAGGCGATGAACCGCTGTTGCCGCCAGCGTGTATACGTGCAGTGGCCGATGCATTGGCTGGTCAGAACCGTGCAGGTATTGCCACATTAGCCGCCACCATTGATGATACCCAAGAAATTTTTAACCCGAATGCCGTTAAGGTGGTGTTGGACAAAACCGGTTATGCGTTATATTTTAGCCGCGCCACCATTCCGTGGGATCGTGATGGGTTTGCCCAAAACCCGCCGCAAACGGGCGGAACGATGCCTTATTTAAGGCATATTGGCCTATACGCTTACACGGTGGGTTTTTTACGCCGCTATTGCAGTTGGCCCGCTTCGGTGTTGGAATCGGTGGAATCGCTGGAGCAGCTACGTATTCTTTGGCATGGCGAGGCGGTTAAGGTCAACATAATTGCACAGACACCTCCGGCGGGTGTTGATACGATGGCAGACTTGCAGCGTGTTGGTCATGTGTTGGCTGGGCAGCTATCCTAATGTTAATAGACGGCCTTTGTTACAGACTTTTTTCGTTTTTTTTTGAGCAAGGGCAATCAATGCTGATCCGTTGGGCGGGCTTGTCTAGCTTGAGCGCGGTCAGTTGCCCGCCCCACAGGCAGCCGGTATCGATGCCATAACAATTGTGGCCTTCATAAAAACCTAACGTGGACCAATGGCCAAACACCACACACAGTTCGGCATTTTTGCGGTTAGGCACGGCAAACCAAGGCATCAGGTGTTTGGGTTGGCTGCCTGGGCTACCATTGTTATTGAAATCCATACGCCCGCTGGCATCGCAATAGCGCATCCGGGTGAAGCAGTTGATGATATAGCGCAACCGTGCCATGCCTTTTAAGTCATCCGACCAGACATTCGGCTTGTTGCCATACATTTGCCGTAAAAAACTGCGGTAATCCGGACTACGTAGGGTCTGTTCAGCCAATGCCGCCATTTTTTTGGCCTGTTCAAAATCCCATTGCGGGGGCAGTCCCGCGTGCAGCAGGCAATAATCGTCATTGTAATGGAACAGCGGCCTAAACCTTAGCCAGTCAATCAGTTCTTCGCGGTCAGGCGCCAAAAGCACTTGGTTAAGGTCGTTTTTTTTGTCGGCAATCTTTTGCGTGCATGAGGCCGCCAACAAATGCATGTCGTGGTTACCCAACACCAGCACGGCGGCATCACCTAAATTTTTGACAAAGCGTAGTGTCTCCAGTGAGTTGGGGCCGCGGTTGACCAAGTCCCCAGCCAGCCAGAGCACATCATTGTGTTCATTGAAACCAACAACATCCAGCAACCGACACAAATCGTCATAGCAACCTTGGACATCACCAATAGCATAGATAGCCATATCAAATTAATGCAGGGTGCGGGGAATCGATAAGGTGAATTTGGGGATGGCGGCGGCAAACGTTTCGCCTTCGTCCGAACGCATCTGGTAATTGCCTTGCATGGTGCCAACTGGGGTGTCCAAAACCGCTCCGCTGGTATAGCGGAACGTTTCGCCGGGCCTCAGGTAAGGCTGTTCGCCAATAACGCCATCGCCCCTGACCTCCTGCACCTTGCCGTTGGCATCGGCAATCAGCCAGTGACGCGACAACAATTTGGCGGGGATTAACCCGGCATTGGTGATGGTGATGGTATAGGCAAAAACAAAGCGGTTTCTGGCCGGTTCTGACTGCTCAGCAATATAGTGCGGTTTGGCTTCGATAATAATGTTGTTTTTTGTGTTCATAGCGATAATAGCCCATTAGTAGCCTATTATTTCAACTTAACTGGCCGGTAAACGCAAGCGGCTAAACGTAACTACCGTGTAACCGCGCGTTCCCTAAGCGTAACTGCGCGTTTCCTAAGCTAAGTAGGTGTCCCCTGAGGGTAGCTATACGCGCCCTGGGCGAAGTCGAAGGGAGGGGGCTGCAACCAACCAAGATCACGGATAAACAATGGAATGCGGCGGCAGGGCTTCGACTACGCTCAGCCAACGTTTGGGTTTGGCCCAACCCAGTTGCTGCGTAACAGCAGTCAATAACCTAACGAAAACCAATGTTGTTATCAAGTGCCGTCAATCAGTTTAAGGCCCGGCGGCAACGCCTCACCAAAAATTTGTTTTTCTTCTTTTTCATCCAATGTCTTGACTTGTGCAACCATGTCCAGCCAAGGCAACGGTGCTTTGCTGGCTTTTAACTTGTCAATGACTTGTTGGCGCAGGGCGTCGTCAATATCGCGCGCCCTGTCACCGCTCATCCGTGCAATTAAGGTGGCGGCAAAGCTGGCATGAAGGTTTTTTTTCCAATCCTTTTCCAGCATTTGCTTAAGCCACACGGCGGCGGTGTCGGCATCGACCACATTATGGCTGCTGCCGTGGCAGGGCATTCTTGCGCCAATGCGCCCGACCGCCCACCAAGTTTGTTCGGGTTCGCTGGCTTTTTCCAAGCGTTTGAGCAGCCACCCGCCCAGTTGGCATTTTTGCGCGAGGGTCAGCCGCTCCAGCACCGCCGCCAAACGCACCATGTCATCATAGCTACGGGTTTTAAGCAATTTGGCAATGCCCGGTTGCCGGGCGGTTGCCGGATTGATGAATTTGGCAATATCGTCAAACAACAGGGCTTGTGCTTCGGCAGTCAGGCCACCGGCAATGCGCCGCCACAGCGTCCACCATTCGCTCCAATTTTGGCTTTCATTAACAAACTGCAAGCCTTGCGGATAGGTTTTCCACAGCTGTTGCACACGCCAATCATCGAGCGGATAGCCAAAACCCGGGCGCAAACAAAAGCCCGCCAAACTTAGCCAGATGCGTTCGTGATTGGCCGAGCGGCGGCGATATTTAAGCCCGTCCAGCAATACCGCAAACAACGCACGCACCAGTGGGGTAGGCCATTGGCTGCGTTCCAAGCCTAGGGTTTTTTCCAAATCGGCGCGCAAGTTTTTTACGGCTTTGGGGTTGATGTCTTTGCATTTTGTGCCGAATATTGCGGTTATTTTATCGGCGGCAGCGGCACTGTGTGGCGGTAATGGGTCATGATCGGTGGCGGAGCTATCAGCCAAGGCGTTTTTACGGAGCTGGAATTCCACTTTCCAGCGCGGTTGGCCGGGTTGGTCAACTGCCACACATTCCATTTTTAAAGTGCCCACTTCGGTGTGCGTTACTGCCAATTGCACTTCCGCCTCGGTATAACCCGCATGGCCGGTCAGTGCCACTGCCAAAGGGGGTAAAGTATGGAAACTATCGGTGATGGCAGTGACAACCCCGGTGGTATAGGTGCTATCGCCGGAGTAGGAAGCCAAATGGAAGCGCACTGGCTGCCCTAAACGCAACACAAAACGGCGGTCTGTTAAGATCACCTCTTCGCCTTCTTCACTGCCTTTGGGCAAAATGCAGATGCCCTGTTGCTGGTTGTGGTCTGCATCAACCAGCAAGAAATAGCAGCGCGCAGAGCCGCCGCCAATACTCAGTTTTTGTTCGCGCCGGTTGATGGCATAACTGACCGCGCCAAACGCCACCGCCAGTTCAGGATGTGGGTTATCCAGCAACAGCGGGGCTGATTGGCCCCAGCTTGCCAACACCGCTTGGCAGCGTTCGCGCACAGGCTGGCTACGGAACACCCCGCCATTCAACAATAACCCATCCGGCACAATGCTGTCAGTGCCAAGTGCGTCCCGCGCCGCTTGGGCATGGCGGTGCAAAAACGCGGCGATATGTTTGCTGATGGCGGGTTCGGCGGCATAAGGCAGCCCAAATTCCACCATCCCGCTGCGTTTTTTGTCGGGCCATTCGTGCAAGCCCGACAGCGGGAAAAAACCATCCAAGGCAATGCACTGGACTTCCTCACGGTTGAGCGGGGCGGTGCGCGAATGGCCAAATAACGTTGAGCCGCCAGCCAATAAAGTGACGCTGAGCTGTTCTGGGGCGTTGTCGGCCAACAGGCGTTCTTTGGCAATACGGCATTGTTCCAACAATTGTGGGAATTCAGCGGCGGATACCCGCGTTGGCTGCCCATTCAAGCGGCTTTCCACCAGCCGCGCCAAAGCCAGGTCGATATTGTCGCCGCCCAGCATCAAGTGGTCGCCGACACCGATACGGGTCAATTTGGGTTCGGTTTTGCCGTGTTCGATTTTAATCAGCGTCAAATCGGTGGTGCCGCCACCGACATCGCAAACCAGCAACAAATGCACTTTTGCCAATGCTTGCTGGAGATGCCGGGCATGGCGGCGCAACCAGTCGTAACAAACCGCCTGCGGTTCTTCCAGCAGGCGTACTTGCTTTAGGCCAGCCAGCTCCGCCGCTGCCAAGGTCATGGCGCGTGCCGCCTGGTCAAACGAGGCGGGTACAGTAATGATAATGTCTTGAGCCTCTAAAGGGGATTCAGGAAACTGATGCCGCCAAACGCTGCGTATATGTGCCAAATAACTGGCACTGGCGGCAATCGGCGAAATTTTAGTGACTTCTTGGTGGCTGCCCCAAGGCAATATATCGGCACTGTGGTCAACTGACGGATGCGATAGCCAGCTTTTGGCACTGGTGACAAAGCGGCCTTTGCTTTTGGCGCCTAATAGCCGTGCCGCTTCGCCCAGGACAGCCTCGGCACCACTTGGCGAGAACACCAGGTCATCAGCGGACAGTTCACCCGGCGCGGGGTGGTAGCGTACTGATGGCAGCAACTCGCGGGCGGCCACTTGCCCAGGCGCAATCAACTGGTTGATAGGGAACAACTTGATGGCTTGCGGGTTGGCGATTTGGTCGGCATAAGCCACCACGGTGTGGGTGGTGCCTAAGTCGATGCCTACCACATAACGGGGTGTTGGCTTATGCACAATCTTATTAAGTGATGTATTAAAATCAGAAACAGTGGGTGATTGGTTTGGCTTGCTGCCTGTCGGCAGGGGGTCACAGCCCCAACTCGGTTAAGCCGGGATGCTCGTCAGGCCGACGGCCTAAGGGCCAATGGAACAACCGCCGGTTTTCCGCCAAGGGCAGGTCATTGATGCTGGCATAACGTTTTTGCATCAGGCCATTGTCGGCAAATTGCCAGTTTTCGTTACCGTAAGAACGGAACCAGTCTCCTTGGCCGTTATGCCACTCGTAAGCAAAGCGCACGGCGATTTGGTTGCCGGTGAACGCCCATAACTCCTTAATAAGCCGGTACTGATGTTCGGATGCCCATTTGTCAGCCAGAAAGCGGATAATTTCCGGGCGGCCTTGCAAAAATACGTCGCGGTTACGCCATTGGCTATCTACGCTATAGGCCAAGGCCACTTGCTCGGGATTGCGCCCATTCCAGCCGTTTTCTGCCGCACGCACTTTTTGTGCTGCCGTTTCAGCGGTGAAGGGCGGCAACAAAGGCGGGCGTGGTGTTTCCAGCGTTGTAATCATGGCTTAGTCCTCTGAAGGTGGGGGTTAGCTGTTTTTCATCCAGTTTACAGGCACTGCGGGTGATCTAAAAACCGTTGGCCTTTTTTGTATGACGGCGAAAATAACACAAATGTAATAAAAATCGGGCATAGTATATTTGTGGAGAGCAGATAAGGCATTGGTAGTTTTAAAAATTCAAGTGATTGCATGAAAGGCAAACTCAAAAATATGTTGATGGCATCAACCTTTGAAAAATAACGTCACGTTGATTTTTACCATCATCAAGTCATTAATGGCTAGTCTGTTGGCGGGAAACCCTATACACGCGCCGGCAATAATAACGTGAAGCGGGGTGTTAGCTCAGTCGGTAGAGCAGTTGACTCTTAATTCATAAGTCCAGGGTACGAACCCCTGACATCGCACCACGCCAGTTTCCATCAGGCCAAGGTTTAAGGCATCGCCTTATACATAAGCCCTAAAAAGCTAGCAAAATCATAGTTGTTGCTAAAAAACCACTATCTTGATTCACAAGTGAAATTCAGACTTGTGTATAACGGTATGGGTTTAAGGGTTGTTGGCAGATAAGCCAAGAACGGATTGACAGTGACCGCCACGAGTATTTCGCGTGACATGTCAGTTTTTGGAAACAGTCAATCAATGGTTTTTCATGGCGATGCGTGGTTTTTTTGTTGAAATAGGTGGTGCATATCGGTATATTGAAACTAAATGGAATTGATTGGGCAACAAAATCTGCTAAAGGTTGTTATTTATAATGTAAGCCACAAAACCCTTGTCAAAGTGGTGGGTTTTTAGGTGGTTAATGTTAAGCGAGTCCCATGCCTGCTTTTGGCATAGGTTTTAAAATTTTGGGACGGGCTAATCAAGCCATTTTTTATTTTTTTGGGGAACTATTATGAACGTTAAACAATTAACAACTGCTGCTGCAGTCGCAATGATATTGTCAAGTGGCCAATTGTTGGCCGCAAATAATACTAGCCTGACCCAGTATATTCAATGGATTAATCGTGACAGCACCAAGTTGATTCAAACCACTAACAAAGAAAACATAACTATGTCTTTGTTGGTTACTGATTTGGCGGCGAAAACAACAGCTGATAGTGCTTTGACAACGGCAACCACCGCTTACAACACTGCGCTGTCCACGTTAACTGCTGATAGCGCTAAATTGGCTGCAGACAATCAGGCAGCATTGGCCTTTCCCGGCAATCATAAAGCACTCATTGCTGCTGATGACGCTAAAGTAAAAGAATTGGCTGCAAAAGTAAAAGCTGATCCCAATAACAGTGCACAAAAACAAGCAGACATGGCTCTTCTTTCGGCTGCAAAAGACAAAGAAGCCGCTGACAGGATGATGACCAATGCAAGCCTGTTAGCTGCTATCGCAGCCGAAAAAGCACAATTGCTTATAGATCATGCTGCTATCATCACTGCCAAAGGAGATTTAACCTTAAATACCACTCTTGATAAGGATGCTGCAGCCAGAGTGATCAAAATTGAGTCACAATTAGACACTCTTGCAACCGTCTTAACTGATTTACACGATCAGTACAATAAAGACTTTGCATCCTGCACAGCCGCTTATTCAGCGTCTGCTTGCTAATTAGCCTGTTTGGCAGCATTGCTTGGTAACCGAATGCGATGTTATGCCTTCGGTGATTGGTAGGGGTGGGTAGTTTTAGGGCTAAATGAATTGGCTTTTAAGATTGTTGCAACCTCCCCCTGCTAGTCTTTTGCACTGTTTAAAATTTTTTAAGTGGCAGGGAAGCGTATTTCTTGAAAAACCAATAGGGAATCGGTGTCGTAATGCGTTCAATAAAACAGGACAGCCTGAAAAAAAGCCAAGCTTTGACTTGTTTAGCTAGCTCCTGTCAGTATTTGTGGTTCCCCCTTTGCCGTTAGGCTGCAATGGGGTCTGGGCATCTCTTGCCTTGTCTGGTTTTTTATTTGCGATTTTGTCCCTTTATCTGATGGCCAAAGCGTTCTGGCCAGCCAGCATTGTAAGCCCAAACAACAACGGTTTGGGCATCGATAGCGGGCCGGTCTTAATTTTTCTTGTCGCGCTATGGTTGTCTGTCCAAGCACTGCTTAAAGTGCCGTTAGATTGGTTGGCGGTCATTTCGCCTGTTACGGCCCCATACTACAGCACTGCGTTTAGTATCCTTAATGCCGAAAAAATTCCCGATGCAGTCACAATATCCCTTGAGAGAGGGGTGACGCTGAAGAGTGCGCATTGACCACCTCATGGATTGCGCTTGTTCCAGCCGTCTTCTGCCGCACGCACTTTTTGTGCTGCCGTTTCAGTGGTGAAGGGCGGCAAAGGCGGGCGTGGTGTTTCCAGCGTTGTAATTATGGCTTAGTCCTCTGAGGGCGGCGCGGCTGTTTTCATCCAGTTTACAGGCACTGCGGGTGATATAAAAACCGTTGGCCTTTTTTGTATGACGGCGAAAATAACACAAATGTAATAAAAATCGGGTATAGTTTTTTTGTAGAGAGCAGATAAGGCATTAATGGGTAGTCTGTTGGCGGGAAACCATAAGCCCGCTGGCAATAATAACAGGAAGCGGGGTGTTAGCTCAGTTGGTAGAGCAGTGGACTCTTAATCCATAGGTCCAGGGTTCGAGCCCCTGACACCCCACCACGGCAAGCTTCAATCAGGCAGTGGATTAATCATGGTTGTTGGTGATTAGGCCAAGAACGGATTGGCGCGGACTGTCACGAGTATCTCGCGTGACTTGTCAGTTTTTTGGAAATAGTGAATCAATGGTTTTTTCATGGCGATGCGGTTTTTTTGGTTGAAATCAGTGGTGCATATTGATAAACTGGAGTCCAATGGAATTGGTTGGCCAACAAAATCTACTGAAGATTGTTGGCCAAAATGGAAGCCACTTATTTAAGCTTTGTCAAAGTGGTGAGTTTTAGGTGGTTAATGTTAAGCGAGTACCATGCCTCCTTCCGGCATGGGGTTTAAAATTTTGGAACGGGCTAATCAAGCCATTTTTTATTTTTTTGGAGAACTATTATGAACGTTAAACAATTAGCAACTGCTGCTGCAGTCGCAATGATAATGTCGAGTGGACAGTTGTTGGCGGCAAGTCCGACAGGCGATCTTAGCTTGACCCAGTATCTTAGAATCATCAATTTTGACGCCACCAAATTGAGTCAAGCTACTGCCGTAAAGAACACCACGTTTGGTTTATTGTCTGGCGATTTGGCTGCGAAAACAGCTGCTGATAACGCTTTGGCAGCGGCAAATACCGCATTAACCAATGCCACATCAGCGCAAGCTGCGGATCAAGCAAAATTGGCTGCTGACCAAACTGCTGCCCAGAACTTTCCTACCGATCATCACAATTTAATTCAGGCTGATATTGCAGCTGTATATGCATTAGCTGCTAAAGTAAGAAGTGACGCAGGTAACAAAGCACAAAGACAGGCAGATGATGCACTTCTTAAAGCTGCATATCATAAATTAAACGATGATAGGCAAAAGACCAATGCAAGCCTGTTAGCTGCTATCACAGCCGATAAAACGCAATTGGCTAAAGATGCTTCTGCTATCCTCACTGATAAAGCGTCAATAATCACCCTTACAGCTGCTGATAACAAAGCTATTGTCAAAGATAGCCAAGATGAGTCAAAATACAACACTTATGTAAGTGCGGTAACTGATCTCACTACCCAGTACAACAAAGACTTTGCAGCCTGCACAGCCGCTTATTCAGCGTCTGCTTGCTAATTAGCCTGTTTGGCAGTATTGCTTGGTAACCGAAGGCGATGGTATGCCTTCGGTGATTGGCAGGGATGGGTAGTTTTAGGGCTAAATGAATTGGCTTTTAAGATTGTTGCATCCCATCCCTGCTGGTCTTTTGCAAGTTTAATTTTTTAAATGGCAGGGAAGCGTATTTCTTTAAAAACCAATAGGGAATCGGTATCGTAATGCGTTCCATAAAACAGGACAGCCTGAAAAAAAACCAAGCTTTGGCAGATAGGCTATTGTTTGGCTTGCTCCTGTTAGTGTTTGTAGTTTCCCCTTTGCCGTTAGGCAGCAATAGGGTCTGGGCATCTCTTGCCTTGTCCGGTTTTTCATTCGCGATTTTGTCCCTTTACCTGATGGCCAAAGCGTTCAGGCCAGCTAGTACCGTAAGCCCAAACAACAAAGGATTGGGCATTGATAGTGGCGCAGTTTTAATTTTTCTTGTCGCGGTATGGTTGTCTGTCCAAGCACTGGTAAAAGTGCCCTTAGATTGGATGGCGGTCATTTCGCCTGTTACGGCTCGATACTATAGCACCGCGTTTAGTATCCTTAATGCCGAAAAAATTCCCGATGCCGTCACAATATCCCTTGAGAGAGGGGTGACGCTGAATAGTGCGCTGTTGACCTTGGCTGTTTTCAGTGTGCTATATTTGATGGGGCAGTTGATAACCACCCCCAAACAATTACGTTTCTTTTGCTATACTATCGTCTTGTCCGGTTGCTTTCAGGCACTTTATGGTGCGATGATGACCCTGACAGGGGTTGAGCATCTGCTTTTAATACCCAAAACCAGCTATATAGGCAATGCAACCGGCACTTTTGTCAACCGGAACAGCTTGGCTGGTTATCTGGAAATGAGCTTGGCGGTTGGGGTGGGCTTGTTGTTGGGCTTGCGTAAAACACATCAGGCCAAGCCTAGCCAATGGAATTGGCGCCGAGTCACCAGGAAAGTGTTAGAGACACTGCTCAGCGAGATTATTGTGGTGCGCATTATGCTGCTTATCATGGTAATTGGGCTGGTTATGACCCATTCAAGGATGGGCAATGGTGCTTTTTTTAATGCCTTGCTTATCACCAGTGCCAGTGCGTTGCTGGCATCGGGGGGTAAACGGTCGGCCGGACAATACCGTAACCCAGGTTTTTTGCTTATCCTTGCCAGTATTATTATTATCGATATTTTTTTGTTGGGTTGGGTGTTCCAGCTGGACAAAGTGCTTGAGCGTTTGGAAAAAACCACGATGCAGCACGAGACTAGGGATGAAGTGGTCACTTACATCCTAACAATGATCCCCGATTTTTGGCTGACTGGCAGCGGGGCAGGCACTTTTTTATACCTTTTCCCTAATTATGCCAAAGAAGATTTTGGCATGTTCTACGACTTTGCCCATAACGACTACTTGCAGATTTTTTTGGAATTTGGCCTGATCGGTTGCATTCCTTTGGCACTTTACACCGAGTTGGCATTAGTGCGGGGCAGTGTGCTGATGGTGCGTGGGCATACGGGGCTGACCAGGGGCATGGGGTTTGCCGCAACTATGGCGGGTATTAGCTTGCTCATCCATTCAACAGTTGATTTTAATTTGCAGATACCGGCCAATTTGTTATTGTTTGCAGCGGTGTTAAGGTTACCCGCTATAGCGGCAAAGCTAGATAAATCCGCTAAGGAAAAAGCTGGGTTATAAATTATCAATCGGTTAAAACATTGCCGGAACTGACAGACATACCATTATTTAAGAGTGACAGACTAATGTTCTTAGAATTGATAGGGCGGCGAAACCCGTGTAGGGCTGTCATCGGCGTATTAAACAAGCAAAGGCCGATCGCTAAGTGGGTGGAGATGGATATTAAGCGGTTAACCTCAGATAAAGGTCTTAGCAAAAATAGCCTAGTTGGAACAAGCGTGCATCAGCTATTGGTAGGGTTGGTGCTGGTGTTTTCAAAAGCCGCATTATCAGACGAGTTGTTGGACATAAATAAAGCACCCGTAACAATCCCGCTGGGAGGCTTTCAATTTGCACCGGTACTGGAGGTTTCTGAAACCTATAATGATAATATTTTTCGGAAAAACCTATTAAAAAGAGGTTCTTTCCTGACCCAAGTGCATGGCGGCGGCGAATTGTCTTATAGGAAAAACAGGAACCGATACGGCTTGACATACGCCATGCAAAGCATGTCTTTTCATGAAAGTGCCGCAGATAGTTATGTTGACCAGTATGTGGGTATGAACACCCATAGCGAATTCACCAGCCGTAACTTGTTGGATTTTGATTTAAAATACCTCAAAAGCCATTATCAACGGGGGGTGTTTTTGGGCACGGATATCGCCTCTCCTCTGCCACAGACTCCAACACCAGAAGCCTATCATCAATACACTCTGGCAAGCCAGTACCAATACGGTCATGCCAATGCCAAAGGCAATTTACGCTTAACCCTTAATGTTGACGATTACACCTTTGACAATTATTTCTCTAACACAGTCGGTTATGACAGAACTCAATACGCAGTAACCCCTGGCTTTTATTATCGGATGCTACCCAATACCCAGTTATCGGCGGAAGTGGAAAACAAGTGGGCCAATTATAAAAATAATTCCTGGACTAGCATTGACAATAATAAGCAGCGTTTCTTGGTGGGCGGCAACTGGGCATATTCAACAAAACTTAAAGCAAGAACCCGTGTCGGCTATGTACGCCTTCAGTTAGATAATCCTAACCTGAAAGGTTTTGATGATGTCACGTGGGATATGGGCATCCAGTGGACACCAAAACCTTATTCCCAGGTTATGGTCGATGTTACCCATGATCCAATAGTTAGCGTAGGCTATATTAATGGAAACATTCGTACCTCCGATCGTTTTAAACTGGGATGGAAACATAACTGGACGCCACGGATCACATCGGAACTGACGGGTTCGTTTGAAAACGCCTACAATACCACTCTCGTTAGGAAAGATGATTACAGCTCCTTAGGGGTTGAGATGAATTATGGTGTGCAGCGTTGGCTGGGTGTTGGCGTAAGCTATACCTATAATGGCTTGCAATCCACCAACCAAACGTTTATTTATGATCAAAATTTATTCATGGTTTATGTTACAGGAAATCCACGGATTTCAGATGAAGTTAAGTCACCTTGGGCTACATGGTATTAAAATGAAATTAATGATGACATTATTGTTTGCTTATGGCCTGATGGTGGGTATAGCAAACGCTGATGGTGGTAGCAATTCAGCACCGATAAACGAACTGATGTCAAGTTACAAGCTGGGGGCAGGCGACCAAATACGCATCATTGTATTCCGTGAACCGGATTTGTCATTCGAGACGGAACTCACCGATGCTGGCACCATCATTTTCCCTTTTTTAGGCGAAATTAATGTCGCAGGCCTGACAGTGGGTGGCTTAAAGGACAAAATTACCCAAGGTTTGGATGGCCGCTATATAATCGACCCTAAGGTCAGCATTTCGGTGGTCAAGTACCGTCAATTTTATGTCAATGGTGAGGTGGAAAGGCCTGGGGCATTCCCTTATTTGCCTGGTTTAACCGTGCAAAAAGCCATCGCCATGGCAGGCGGGTTCACCGACCGGGCGGAAAAAACCAGGGTCGAGATCATACATGAAAAAGATATTTCCCATAAACCGGTTAAAGAAACGCTCGATGCCACCGTTCAACCGGGGGATGTGGTTGTTGTCGACGAGAGTTTCTTTTAATGATGGAATCAAAAATGCGGCCCAAAAACCAATTAGACTTGTCTGCGCAAGCTCAGACATTTAATCATTTCGAAGCTCAGGATGTTGATCTTGGAGATAACAAAGTCGACCTGATGTATTATTGGCACGTTATTGCGCAATTCAAATGGCGTATCCTGCTGGTAGCACTATTGGTGACAGTATTAGTCACCTTAGTTTTATTCTCTATGACTCCGGTCTATCAATCAACAGGGACTATGCTGGTTGAAGGCAAGCAAAACACCTTGCTGTCCATGGAAGAGATGTATGCCATGGACACTTCGCGCACCGAGTATTTTCAAACCCAGTTTGAAATCCTTAAATCCAGGGATTTGGCACGTCGGGTGATCAATAAAATGAAGCTGGCTGAAAGCCCTGAATTCAAGAAAAAAGAGTCCGAAGACAAAAAGCCATTTTGGAAAGAATGGCTGGCGGAAATTCCTGCTTTAAATAAGCATGATGAAGGCAATGAAGCCGAAGACCACCAAAAAAAAGCAGATATACTGGAAGAGGGCTTGCTTAAAGAGTTTGCTGGTCGATTGACCGTCAAACCACGGCCTAAAACCCAGTTGGTTGATATCAGCTTTGAAGCAACTGACCCTACTTTAGCTAAAGACATAGTCAATGCACTAGGCGAGGCTTACATCGACAACGGCTTGGAAGCGCGTATGGACAGCACCCGCAAGGCCGCTGAATGGTTATCGAGCCGGCTGCAATCGTTAAAAGACCGTTTGGCCTTATCAGAAAACAAATTGCAGGATTATCTGAAAAAAGAACATTTGGTCGATCTTGAAGGCGTAATGACCCTCGCCAGTAATGAAATTGAAAAAAACTCAGACCGTTTGGCAACTGCCCGCCAGAACCGTCTTGAAGCGGAAAGCACCTATAATAAAATTGTTTCCGGTGCCAATAATGCGGAGCTTGTGCCAGAAATAATTGGCGATAAAGGTGTACAGGACCTCAAGTCTAAAGAAGCGGAATTATCCGGCAAGGTATCCGAGCTTTCGCAACATTATGGCCCTGACCACCCAACGTTGGCGGCTGCCAAATCGGAATTGGCCAACATTAAGGTTTTACTCAAAAAACAAATTGTAAGTATTGCCAGCGGCATAAAAAACCGTTATGAAATTGCCAAGACCAACGAAGAAGCGGTGTTGGCCAGTATTGAAACCAACAAAGATCAAATACAGGACATAGGCCGCAAGCAAACCCGTTTAAGGGAGTTGCAGCGCGAAGTGGAGTCCAACCAGCGCATCTATGAAACATTCTTTAACCGCTTTAAAGAGGCAAATGAAGCGGCTGAAATTGGTTCATCCAATATACGTTTTATTGATAAGGCCAGCCAGCCGATTGCCCCTATCAAGCCAAACAAAAGATTAATGATACCGTTGACTTTTGTCGGTATGTTGTTTTTAGGCGTATTGATAGCCATCTACTTGGATTATCTGGATGCCACCATAAAATCGCCTGAAGACATCGATAAAAAACTCGATAGGCCGTTCCTTGGCGCAGTACCCTTTATTGTTGACATGAAGGATAAGGAGGGAGTGGTTGGCACTTATTTGTCCAATAATCCACGCAGTTCTTTTGCCGAATCCATCAGGACAATACGGACAGGACTGGTGTTATCGGCATTGGACAGTGATCATCATATATGGATGGTCACTTCATCTTTTCCCGGTGAAGGCAAGACAACCACGGCCATGAACTTGGCTGAATCCTTAGCGCAACTGGATGAAGAAAACCGGGTATTGTTGATAGAGGTTGACTTACGCAGACCAACCTTTAAAAAGCGTTTCAATTTGCCTGCCCGCAGCTTGGGGCTGACCCATCTATTGGCAATGAACGCCAAATTGGATGAGTGTGTTTACCCAGCGAACAACACCCGATTGGATATATTGCCTGCAGGTATGCCGCCCCCCAATCCATTGGAATTGTTGGCATCCCGTGCCTTTGTCACTTTGCTGGATGATTTGGAAAAAAGCTATAAATATATTATCTTGGATGCGCCGCCTGTTAATGCGGTAAGTGACGCGCAATTATTGGCCCAGCATGTCAGGTCAGTCATTTATGCGGTCAAATCCGACTCGACACCGGTTAAAGACGTTATCAGCGGACTGCGGACATTGGAACGGTTTGGCGCACCTCTGGCGGGCATAGTGTTGACGCAATTGGATGTTGAAAAAATAAACCGTTATGGCACTGGCAAGTATTCAGGGTATTATTATTACCAATCAGCTTATGCAACTGAACAAGACGATGCTAAAGGTTAAAATTAACAGTACAAAATTACTGTGAACACCGTCAGCAATAAGTATTTTCGGGCAATCTGGTTTATGAAAGCCTTTTGACAGGTGGTTAACAAAAAAATAGGGAGTGATATCGTATGATTGATCTACATTGCCATATGTTACCGGGTATTGATGATGGCCCAAAAGATATGGAGCAATCCTTGGCTATGGCGCGCTACGCTGTCGAACACGGCATTGACCGTTGTGTGCTGACACCGCATATACAGCCAGGTTGGTATGATAATGATTACAAGATAATCGCGGCTGTTTATGAAAATTTTAAAGCCGAATTGTCGCGTGAGGGCATCCCTTTACAAATTGGCATGGCGGCTGAAGTGCGTGTTTGCGGTGAGCTGCCCATCATGATTAGCCAAAACAAGATTCCCTTTCTAGGCGAATGGCAAGGAAGACGAGTAATATTGCTGGAGTTTCCCCATGAAAACGTTCCGGTCGGTGTCGATAAATTAGTTGACTGGTTGATTGCCAAAAATATTTTACCGCTTATCGCCCATCCGGAACGTAATCAGGCCATTATGAAGCAGCCTAGCAAAATTCATCCGTTTTTGGACAAAGGTTGTTTGTTACAGCTGACAGCAGATTCCATAACAGGTTTGTTTGGCGACGAAAGCCAGAAATGCGCCTTGGACTATATAAGACAAGATATGGCATTTATTATCGCTTCTGATGCCCATAATCTGCACAAACGTAAACCAAATCTGCAAGCAGTAAAAGATTTTTTGCTATCCCTGACCAGCAAAGCGCAAATCAATAAGCTACTGGTGGATAATCCTGCGCAACTGATTTCAAGCGTACATTAATCCACTATGAGAACATTGGAACCAATACGGCATCACTTTATTAATGCATCATTAATAGTAGCGTCGATTAGTTTGGCTATTATTTGTTTCCGATGGTCAGCCGCAGATATCACCAATTATCAAATCGACTATTTTTTAGATACGGCTTTTCTCAAATCATTATCGGGTACAGATGCCGATGTTGATGTATGGCAAAAAAAAAGGAGGCAGCTGGAAGACACCTTGCGATCACGTCCTGATAGCTCCGTTTACTATGCCAATGCAGAGCGTTTTTACCAGAAGCTTGATACACTGGAAAGCCTCACTCCAGCATTAATAAAAAAACTGGGCTGGAAAGACAATGAACAAAAAGCCTTGGATTATGCCCGAACCGCCTTACAGATCAGGCCATCCTCAGCTTTTCTTTGGAAACAGGTGACCTTGAGCGACTTGGCACTAAAGCAATACGGTAATGAACTGAACGGCGCTTTTGAAAGGGCAGTAAGCCTAGATGGTTGGAATAAGGAATTGCTATTCAAGATCATTAGATTAGGATTGGAGAATTGGGAAAATATTGACGATTCAGCCAAACAATCCGTCATGTTGGCTATGGAACATTTTTTGATTATTGATGATCAGCTTATTATGCTCCATGATGGCAACTCAACTATTAATGCTAAGCTTATTCTGACTACTCTTAATGCCGCAAAGGCCTGTACAACAAACAATCAGCTTAAAGCAAAATTGCCAAAGTTTGATGCTTTTTGCAAGGATTTTGTTCATTCCTGATTAAACTGATTTTTATAAAACCATTTGTAAATAATCAGTTATGTTTTAGGATTGCAAAACCTGACATAATGAATGGGAAAGAAATCATTACCCGCAAACATTGATGGACAATAACTGCAGGCTTGCCCAACCCATTTCCACCGCAAATCCGACAATCCTCATGCATAAAATTCCCATCGGTATCAGCAGTTGCCTTATCGGAGAGCGAGTACGTTTTGATGGCGGCCACAAACGCGATGCCTATATCATGGGCACGCTAGGCGAATTTTTCGACTTCCGCCCATATTGTCCTGAAATGGCCATAGGGCTAGGTGCTCCCCGTCCCACTATCCATTTGGTTAAAATTGCCGGAGAAATCCGTTGTGTGGGTGTCAAACACCCAGAGTTGGAAGTCACCAGCCAGTTAAGGGACTATGCGCAGCAAGTCAGCCCACAGCAGAGTGACCTTTGTGGTTACATTGTCAAAAAAGACTCACCCAGTTGCGGCATGTCGCGTGTCAAGGTTTTTACCAATGGGCAGCCGCACAAAGAGGGGGTCGGTATTTATACGGAAGTACTGCTAAATAATTATCCGCTGCTGCCGGTTGAAGAAGAAGGCCGTCTAGGTGACCCCGGACTGCGGGAAAATTTTATCCAGCGGGTCTATGTGTTGTACCGTTGGAAGGCATTGCTGGCGAAAGGACTGACGCTCGATAAACTGATGCGTTTTCATGCCCGCCATAAACTGATCATCATGAGCCACGGAGATTATCGAAGCCTAGGGCAATTGCTGGCAAGTGCCAGCCAAGGCAACCTTGTCGAGGTTGCGGAGCGTTATATTGCCCAACTGATGCCGATGCTAAAAAAGGTCGCCAGCCGCTCCAGTCATGTCAACGTGCTGCAACATATCCAAGGTTATTTGAAAAAAGAATTGGATAGCGATGACAAGGCGGAATTATGCGAGGTCATTGAGCGTTACCGTAACGGCGAGCTGCCATTGATTGTGCCGTTGACTCTTTTGAAGCATCACTTCCGCAGGTGTCCCGATCCCTATATAGAAGACTCCTATTATTTGTCCCCTTATCCGCAACAACTGCAATTGACCAACTACCTGTAATTGGCACATGGCTTACATCCTCATTATCGGTTGTGGTGCGGTTGGCGGGCAATTGGCGCATAATTTGGCGGCACAAGGCCATACCGTAACGGGTGTAAAACGCAGTCCAAGTGTCAATGCAGGCGGTGCTGTCCGGATGTTGGCTGCTGATATAAGCCAAGCTGGCACGCTAACTAAACTAGATAATAATTTTGACCGGCTAGTGTTTGCCGTTTCCACTGATGGGCGTAGCGAAGCCAGCTATCGAAGTGTATACCAAGCCGGACTGGACAATGTATTGGCCAAATTCCCCAATATTCCTTGGCTGTTTGTTTCATCCACTAGCGTCTACGCACAAAATCAAGGCGAATGGGTTGATGAACATTCCCCTGCCGAACCCAGTCAACTAAGCAGCCAACTCATCCGTGCAGCGGAACAAAAAGTGACCGCCACCCATCCCGCCAATATTGTAGTGCGTTTTTCAGGCATTTATGGTGCTAATCGCCGCCATTTACTGGATAGCACAGCTTTAAGTCCCGTCATTCAACAAACCCCCTCTTACTACACCAATCGCATCCATCAGGATGACTGTGTCGGTGTGTTGGCGTTTTTATTGCGGCAAAGTTTGGCGGGGTCTGCACTTGAGCAATGTTATCTTGCCAGTGATGACGATCCTGCCCCATTGTGGGAGGTTATGGGCTGGTTAGCAGGGCGGCAAGGCTATCCACCACCGCTTGCCAAGCCATTTGTAGCCAATGATACGCAAAATAAACGCTGTGACAACCAACGGTTAAAAGCATTGGGTTATAAATTCATTTATCCCGATTTTCGTGCAGGATACGGCGCTTTAATAGGATGAGTAAAAAGAACAAAACCGCTTATGTTTGCACGCTCTGTGGTGCGGACTATCCCCGCTGGGGGGGGCAGTGCGGCAGTTGCGGTGAATGGAACTGTATACAAGAAGTGCGCTTAGGTGCTGCCAGCGACAAGCATGGGCAATGTGGCGTGGGTTATAGCGGCGGCCAATCGGAATTGAAGCGGCTATCAGATGTGGATTTATTGCAAGCCGAACGGGTATTGACCGGTATTGGCGAGCTGGATAGGGTATTGGGCGGGGGTATAGTCAGCGGCAGCGTGGTATTGATTGGCGGTGCCCCGGGGGCGGGCAAAAGCACCTTGTTGTTGCAGGCCATTGCCCGCATTGCCGAACGTGGCCTGGCGGTGTTGTATGTGTCCGGCGAGGAATCTTTACAGCAAATTGCCGAACGGGCGCATCGGCTAAAATTGCCAGCCACCGATATAATGATGCTGGCAGAGACCTCGGTGCAACGCATTTGTGATGTCTTGGACAGCATAAAAACCGCTGCTAAAGCACATATCGTGGTGATTGACTCCATTCAGGTGATGCACACCCAAAACACCGAATCTGCGCCCGGTTCCGTGTCACAGGTGCGCGAATCAGCCAGTTATCTGACCCAATATGCCAAAAAAAACCAAGTGTCCATGTTTATGGTGGGGCATGTCACCAAAGACCAGTCACTAGCTGGCCCCATGACCTTAAGCCATATTGTTGACACGCAAATTATTTTAAGCTCCACCGATGATGCCCGTTATCGGGTGTTAAGGGCGGACAAAAACCGTTTCGGCAGCATTGGTGAACTGGGTTTTTTTGCGATGGACAGCAGTGGCCTTAAGGAGGTCAAAAATCCTTCTGCCATGTTCCTGAACCGTGCCGAAAAACCGTCATCCGGCAGTGTGGTGACGGTATTATGGGAAGGCACCCGGCCTTTGTTGGTGGAAATACAAGCCTTGGTGACCGATTGCCAGTATGGCAATCCGCGGCGCTTGGCTGTGGGGTTTGACCAGAACCGCTTGGCCATGCTGCTAGCGGTATTGGCACGCCATGGTAATATCACCACCGCGCAAGACGAAATCTACGCGAATGTGGTCGGCGGCATTAAAGTGAGCGAAACCAGCTCCGATTTGGCAATTGTCATTGGCGTGGTGTCCAGCCTGAAAAACAAGATCATCCCGCACGATATGCTGTTTTTTGGCGAAATAGGCTTGGGTGGTGAAATTAGGCCGGTGGCAAATGGTTATGCCCGCTTGCAGGATGCTGCAAAACATGGCTTCAAAACCGCCGTTATCCCCAAAGGAAACATGCCTAAAAAGGCTATCAATGGCGTAAAGGCCTACCCCGTGTCTTCATTGATGGAAGCATTGGACGTGTTAGCGGAAATATAAGCCAGCTTGTTGTCTGACAGAAAAAACTCGGTTTAGTCTACCGCTAAAAACTTCACCAGTTTCACTGTGTTGTTATCATGTTCGATAATTTCTAAAGGATGGCCATGCAACTTAATACCGGTGCCTGTTTTGGGGATGGCTTCCATAAACTCAATAATCAACCCATTCAATGTTTTCGGGCCGTCCGTAGGCAGTGACCAATGGGTCAAGCGGTTCAACTCCCTGATAGAGATATTGGCATCGACCAACAGGCAGCCGTCACTCAGTTTTTGGATAGCATTTAAATCATCACTCATTAGGCCACCGGCGATTTCCTGCAGCAAATCATCGAGTGTCACCAGACCTTGCACATCACCATATTCATCGACCACTAAACCAATACGGACTTTGTCATCCCTAAAACGCAGCATTTGGGTGTAAACAGGCGTGTGTTCCGGTATGAACACGGGTTTGCTGGTAAGTGCAACCAAGGTTTTTTTGTCAAAATCGGGATGCCTGATCAGTGCCAGCACATGCCTTAGATGAAGAAAGCCGATAATGCAATCAATATCGTTTTCATAAACCACCAGTTGGGTATGCGGGCTATTATTTAGTTCCTCGACAATAGTTTCTAATGGTGAATTGAGGTCGATACCGACAATTTCATTACGTGGTGTCATGATATCTTCAACGGTTGCCGATTCCAGATCAACAATGCTTTGCAGCAAATTCTGGTAGCGCACCGGCAACATGTCTTCAGTGTCTTTGATAATGCCCTGTAGCGCGTCCATATCCAGAAAATCTTGCTGTTGAACCCAGTTACTATTACAGAACAGCCGGAACAACATGCTGACCAGGCCATTGACAAGCCAAATCAACGGATAAAACAACTTTAATAAAGGTGAGTAAATCCACGCAGCAGGAAAAGCCAATAATTCAGGCTTGGCACTGGCAACGGTCTTAGGTGTCGCTTCCGTAAACACTAGCATGATCAAGGTTAAGGCTGCTATGGCAGCGGCAATCATGGTTTGGTCATGGTCATACAGTTTGATGGCAATAAGGGTTGTGATTGCCGCTGCCAAATTATTGGCAAAATTGTTGCCTAGCAAAATCAAACCTAACAGACGGTCTGGTTTTTGTAGTATCAAATTGGCTTTAATGGCCCCAGCGTGCTTGTTGTGGACTAAGTTTCTTAAGCGGTAGCGGCTTAAGGTCATCAAGGCTGATTCAGAACCTGAAAAAAAAGCGGAAAAAAACAGCATAAGGGCGAGCAGGCCAAATAGCATGCCGAGGGACATTTCGTTCAAAAAACTATTCCTTTGTTATGAAAACGCTAGTAGTTTCTATTATGCAGGATATTTGTCAAGCAGCAATTACAGCAACCGGACAAAGCGGCAATCTTCAGTAGCTAACATTGGCTAGCCTGTTCGGGTAGAATAACGGCAAACTGCACTAAAAACTATAGCTGACCGACCGGACAGAAATTTTTTAACACACATGTCATGCTGAGAATCACTGAACTTAAATTGCCTCTGGAGCATTCTGAAACCGAATTGATTGATGCCATCACTAAACGATTGGCTATCAGTCCCATTGACCTGATCAGTCACAGAGCGTTCCGGCAAAGCCATGATGCCCGCAAAAAAACTGCTATTTTAATGACTTATACATTAGATGTGCAAGTAAAGGATGAGCAAGCCGTGTTGGACAGGTTTGCGGAAGACCGGCATATTGGCATAACCCCAGACCACCATTATCGCTATGTCACCCATGCGCCGCAAAATTTGTCCGAGCGGCCCATTGTTATCGGCCTTGGGCCATGTGGTTTGTTTGCAGGGCTGATACTGGCAGAAATGGGTTTCAAACCTATTATCCTTGAACGGGGCAAGGCCGTGCGTGAACGAACCCAAGACACCTTTGGCTTGTGGCGCAAAAGCGTATTTAATGCCGAATCGAACGTACAGTTTGGCGAAGGCGGGGCCGGTACGTTTTCAGACGGTAAGCTTTACACCCGTATTACCGATCCCAAGCATCACGGCCGCAAGGTGTTAACTGAATTTGTCAAGGCGGGGGCACCGGAAGAAATCCTTTGGGACAGCAAGCCACATATCGGTACCTTCCGACTAGTGTCGATGGTTGAACGTATGCGTGCCAGTATTGAGGCTTTGGGCGGGGAAATCCGCTTCCAAAGCCGTGTTGACCAGCTAGAAATAAGCAGTGGCCAAATTGCAGGGGTGCTGCTGGCCAATGGTGAACAGTTACGGGCCCGGCATGTTATTTTGGCAGTAGGCCATAGCGCCCGTGATACCTTCAACATGCTCCATGAAAACGGTGTCTATGTCGAAGCCAAGCCGTTTTCCGTAGGGTTTCGCATAGAACACCCACAGTCATTAATTGACCGTTGCCAGTATGGGGATTATGCCGGTCATCCGTTGTTGGGTGCAGCCGACTATAAGCTAGTGCATCATTGCCAAAACGGACGTTCGGTGTACAGTTTTTGCATGTGTCCTGGCGGGACTGTGGTGGCGGCAACCTCTGAGGCAGGGCAGGTGGTCACTAACGGCATGAGCCAATACTCGCGTAACGAGCGCAATGCCAATAGCGCCATCGTGGTGGGTATCACCCCTGAACAGGACTATCCCGGGCATCCGTTGGCAGGTATTGCATTCCAGCGTCGCTGGGAGGCACAGGCTTATCAGTTAGGAGGCGGCAACTATTATGCGCCCGGACAATTGGTGGGCGATTTTCTGGCGCAACAGCCGTCAACGGCATGGGGTAGCGTGCAGCCTTCCTACACGCCCGGTGTGCAATTGGGTGATTTAAGCACGGCTTTACCCGATTATGCGATAACCGCAATTCGTGAGGCCTTGCCTGTGTTCGACAAAAAAATAAAAGGTTTTGCCATGCATGATGCGGTTCTGACAGGCGTGGAGACACGCACCTCTTCGCCGCTACGCATAAAGCGGGACGATGTGTCTTGCCAAAGTATCAACACCCGTGGCTTATATCCAGCTGGCGAGGGAGCCGGTTATGCGGGAGGCATCTTGTCAGCTGCAGTCGATGGCATCAAAGTTGCCGAAGCAGTGGCTTTGGCAATGTGCAAACCTAATGTCTGACCCTTCAACCTACGCACCTTGCAAAACCACAAGGCCAGAAACCCAAATGGGCTGCTTACTTTGAGCGTTTGCTGGTATTGTAAGTGAACGCAGAAACGATGTTACGTTTGTCAAACTTAATGACCAAGTCTTCACTACTGTTTTCGCCGATCATATTGTAGCTATATTCGCCATAAGTCCAAGTTTTAAAGCCATTATCAAGGCCCGTCCGCCAAGGGGTGCCAAAGCTGGTATAAATATCGTTCTGGCTAGTTTCGCCGATACGGATGACAGATACTTGACCAGACGGGAACGGGTGCCCAACCGTCATACAGCCGGAAAGCAGCAGGCAACCCGACAAGGTCAATGCAGACAGGGCGGATTTTATCTTAACAATGGGGGCTAATAAAGACATAGAGGTAATGTAAATAATAATTATGCAACAATGTAAAGGTATGGCTAATGGCAAATCGGGTTATTTCTTGCTGATATAGAAAACCTGTTTACTTTCATGCCGTATGAAATTTAGCATTCTATGCCCTGCCTGATCGACATACACACCAAAATCCAAATGTGCAGCCGGATCGGTGGCGATTATTTTGACCACATCACCGCTTTGCACTTCCATCAAAGCTTTTTTAAGCCGTAACAGCGGCAAAGGGCAATTTAGGCCGCTGGCATCAACTTCCAGCTTAAATTCAGTCATGTTCTAATACCAATTTGTAGCAACTGTCTATAATAATACCACCCATTATCATTTACGACTTGTTTGAGTGATGCAATATTTCCCAATTTTTGTAAAACTGCAAGGTCAAGCTTGCCTCGTGGTCGGTGCCGGTGAAATTGCCGCCCGTAAAATAGATTTGTTGGCGCGGGCAGGTGCAGATATTACCGTGCTGGCACAAACCGTAAAAGAGCCGGTGTTGCGCATCCAAACACCATTAGGTTTGAAAATTGTACAAAAAAACTTTACGCCCAGTGATGTTGTTGGGTTCAAGCTGGTCATTTCAGCAACCAACAATCCCGCCACCAATGAGATGGTGGCATCCAGTGCCAAGCAACAGGGCATTTTGGTCAACGTGGTCGATAGCCCTGCGCTATGCAGCTTTATTTTTCCGGCGATAGTCGACCGATCGCCCATTATTGCCGCCATCAGTTCCGGCGGTGCGGCTCCGGTATTGGCCAGGCTGTTGCGTGCCAAGCTGGAAAGCCTGATTCCGCCAGGCTATGGTCATCTGGCCCGACTGGCAGAAAAATGCCGGGATAGGGTGAAAATGCGAATCAACCAATCCGAACAGCGGCGTATCTTCTGGGAAGATATTTTACAAGGTTGTGTGGCTGAAAGTGTGTTTTCTGGCCGCTTGCAAGAAGCCGAGCAACGATTGTTGACCAAGTTAGAGCAATACCATGACCAAAACACTACTGGTGAAGTCTATTTGATTGGTGCCGGCCCGGGTGCGGCCGATTTGTTGACCTTTCGTGCGTTACGGTTGATGCAACAAGCTGACGTTGTCGTGTACGACCGCTTGGTCTCGCCGGAAATTTTAGACTTGGTGCGGCGTGATGCCCAAAAAATATACGTTGGCAAACAACGCCAAGACCATGCCGTAGCCCAACAAGATATTAACGCGTTACTGGCCAAGCTTGCCAGCGCGGGTAAACGGGTAGCACGGCTGAAAGGTGGCGACCCGTTCATTTTTGGACGGGGTGGCGAAGAAATTGAAACCCTCATGCAGCAAGGCATTGCTTTTCAAGTGGTGCCGGGCATCACGGCCGCTTCAGGTTGCGCCAGCTATGCCGGCATTCCGTTGACGCACCGTGACCATGCGCAATCATGCGTGTTTGTCACGGGACATCTTAAAGACGGCGATATCAATTTAAACTGGACACAACTGACATCCCCTAACCAGACTGTGGTGGTTTACATGGGGCTGGTTGGGCTAGAAAAAATCTGCGCGGAATTGGTGGCCCACGGCAGTCCGGCCGATTTGCCCATTGCTTTAGTCCAGCAAGGCACCACCCGACAGCAACGGGTCATTACCGGCACCTTGGCAACACTGCCCGCCAAAGTGTCCACCCAAGAAGTGAAAGCACCGACGCTGGTCATTATTGGTACAGTGGTAAGCCTACATGAAAAATTGCGGTGGTTCCAGGATAGTGTCACAGACGGCGCACGCTAATCGGTCAAACCCGTGCAGTCGCCACTGTGGGCAAACCTGAGGCTGTTCAGCTTTTGGTCAGCTCATAAACCAAATAATCAGGGTCTTGGTAAATTTCATGCAATAGCGCGCAGTTTTGGATCGGATGGCTTGCTGGCCAAACCACATTAGTGATGGTGTATTTTTTTGCAATATCAGCCAATGCGTTGCAGGCATTATCCAGATGATTGGGGGCGTAAATGTTTTCGCTAATGTTGATCCTATCAAACCATTCAAGGAATTCAATGTCCTTGTAAGGGTGTGATTTATAATCCACAAATACCGGAACTCTCGCCGCCAACCGAAGCGTCCCCAACTCTATTGGAACCAAGAAAGTTTTTTGCCCTTGTGCAATACTGGCAATAAAAGTGGACATAGGGTTTACACCAAATCTGGGCAAACTCATCAGCAGCATAAATTGGCGTATGCCAAAAATACCAATCAATAGCATTGGCAATATAAAAGCCAGCCTGATCATATCGCCGTTATTGGCTGTTATGCGGTCAAGCCGTTTAAAAATTAACGAAAGAGTGCAGGCAAGCATAATAATGCTGGCAATGGGTACTAAAATAACTGAAATCCGCCAAGGAAACAGCAATGCCAAGCCATAATTGTTGGTTGCCAATTGCACAAGGGACAATCCAACTGCAGCTACAAAAGGCACTAATATAATCAAGAAAAGATGGCTCTTCCTGACCAAATAAAGCGCCATGACAATTAACGCTATTCTAAAAATGGACCACTTGTCAAACCACTGGGAAATTATTGCATGATGGGGAATTCTGCTGTCAACAAGAATGCTTTGCGCCTGATGGCTAAGCTCCATACTGGTTGGGCTAAAGTTGACAAGGTTATAAGCCACTATAGGCAAAACCAGCAGTAAAGACAGGCTGGCTATAAACAAAGGCTTTCTATAATCTTTCGTTTTATTGTACGTTATTACGGCATAAGCAACAGTCACTGCAGCAGCGCATAGCAAATAGGTGGAATGGAAAGAGGGGGCAATCGCCAGGCAAATAACCGCCAAGATGGGTTTGTCGCGCAGGAACAAGTAGATGGACAATAAAATGAACACGCCAAACGAAGAAGGCTGGAAATTTGAGCTTAACACACTCTGCATCGCCACGCCGGTAGTCAATGGCCCGTCGGCAGAAAACAAATAATGGATTTTTGCTGCAAAACCTGAGTAAAGTGCCGTGACCATTATGAACAGTAGCCAATACTGAAGGTCAGTTTTTTTAAAACCGTAGATTATCGCGGCAATGCCTAAGATGCTGTATGCAAATATTCCTAAAATGATGAGGTAAATAAAATGAAACCCGCTTTCCCCAATCGTCATCGCGACAAGCTTCACTAAACCGCTAAAGACCGGAAATGGATCGGTTGTATTGATAAACCAATCATTATCCAAAAAACCGCTGCCTGCCAAGCCATGCGCAAAGTAAGTGTTTTGGTTATTGAAATATAATGGGTCTTGGAAGTATGAGAGGGCGAAAAAAAGAGGCAATAAACGGCAAATTATTAGGTTGATGGTGTCTGATAATTTAATTTTCATAATATGCTTTCAAATGGCAGTGGCTAGCGGTGAGTGAATAATATATTTCCATCTTTGACAGGCTGTCGATAAATAATTTTTGGCATTGTTAATTTAGTATAGCATCCATTATACTGGCTCAATTTATACAGGAAAAAGCCCCTATGAATTGTCCAAAATGTGGGTCGGCGGATTGCACCAAAGACGGCATCGTCAAGGCAAGGCA
>Ga0208259_1000023_pt1 | contig 59972 bp, 57 predicted proteins | sample CryBogCBH22May08_FD_184618 | JGI IMG/M metagenome (GOLD analysis project Ga0208259, IMG submission 184618) | Freshwater microbial communities from Crystal Bog, Wisconsin, USA - CBH22May08 (SPAdes) | ecosystem: Environmental > Aquatic > Freshwater > Lake | place: Crystal Bog, Wisconsin, USA... | reverse complement strand
GGCTTATTCAACCTGCCTATCACCTCTGCTAATGGCTGGGGTAGAGAAACCTTTGCACTGACTATTGCGTTACAAAACCTGATTTGGGGCGCCTTTCAACCGATCACTGGTGCCCTAGCAGATCGCTATGGTGCGTTCAAAATCATGATTGCCGGTGGTATTTTGTATACGCTTGGATTGGCTGGCATGGCCCTTTCAAGTGATGTGTTGAATTTTACCTTTGCCGGTGGTCTTCTCATTGGTCTTGCACAGACTGCAACAACTTATAGCGTGATCTACGGCATCTTAGGACGTAACGTCTCTGCAGATAAGCGTGTTTGGGCAATGGGGATTGCAGCAGCAGCAGGATCATTCGGGCAATTCCTAATGATCCCAACCGAGCAAGGCTTGTTAAGTAATTTTGGCTCACAAGATGCGCTCCTGTTACTCGCCTTGATGGCCAGTCTGATGATCCCAATTGCCTTTATGTTGCGTGAAAAGAATTTTGTTCACACACATAATCTTGGCGATCAAACGATCAAAGAGGCCTTGAGAGAGGCCATTAAAAATCCAAGCTTTAGATTCCTCACTTTGGGCTATTTTGTTTGCGGCTTTCAGGTGGTCTTTATTGCAGTACACCTTGCGCCCTATCTGAAGGATCTATCGAAGATTTATCCTGATGTTGGCGCACCTGTTGTTGCAACAACTGCTTTAGCATTAATTGGACTGTTCAATATCTTTGGTACCTATGCCGCAGGCACGTTAGGCCAATACTTCCCTAAGCGTTACTTACTGTCTGGCATCTATTTAGGTAGATCTATAGCCATCATTGGCTTCTTATGGCTGCCACTAAGCCCCCTGACTACCTACATTTTTGCTTCGATTATGGGTTTCCTCTGGCTATCCACGATCCCCCTCACCAATGGGATTGTTGCGCAGATCTTCGGCGTCAAATACCTCACTATGCTTTCTGGTTTAATTTTCTTTTCACACCAACTAGGCAGTTTTTGCGGCGCATACTTGGGCGGCTATTTGTTTGATAAGACCGGCTCCTACTTAATTGTTTGGGAAATTGCCATTACCTTGGGCGTTTTTGCTTTCATGATTAACCTGCCCGTCAAAGAACGTGCAATCCACAGACCCGCTACAGTCTAAAAGAAAGAAGAGTCTCATGCGATGGACTCTTTACATTGCCGCCTTGTTCATTTTGGCGGCAGTTTTTTCAAGTTACTTTGCACCCACTATGATGGTTACCTTAACAAACCAGGTTTGGGCTCTTTGTGGTTGGCAATAGAGTCCAGTACCATATTTTTAGCTCGCCGTAGCACAATGGATAGTGCACATGCCTCCTAAGCGTGGGATACAGGTTCGATTCCTGTCGGCGGGACCAAAACTTATCCACAGCTTTTGTGGATAAATCGACAAAAGTTTTCGTAAGTTACCGATTTGTATAGACAGACCTGTCTTGCCTAAATATTAGGCACTACTTACCAGTAAAGAAATAATCGTTTACATTGTGGATAAGCCAATACTTGATATAGCTAAAAAATATAAAGACGGAGACGGAAATGAATAAGATTCATCATGGATGTGCAAGCGTAGCAAGTTTCATTGCTACCACTATTTTGTGTTGCGCATCAATCACACTGAGTGCATACGCACAAAGCACATTTCCGAATAAGCCAATTCGCTTAGTAGTCCCATTTCCGGCCGGTGGCGCAACAGATAACGTTGCGCGTCCTTTACAAAATGAATTACTCGTTACTGCAAAATGGAACGTGATCATTGATAACAAACCTGGTGCTGGCGGAAACATTGGCGCTGAGATAGTTGCAAAATCTTTGCCTGATGGATATACCTGGCTCATGGCATCCGTTGGAACGCATGGTATCAATCAACCCCTTTACACTCAAGGTGGCGGCAAGATGCCTTTTGATCCTATAAAGGATTTCACACCCATCACCTTGGTAGCAGAATTACCTAATGTCCTGGTTCTGAACCCCGAGTGGGCGGCAAAAAATAACATTAATAACGTAAATGATCTAATTCGTTACGCTAAGGCCAATCCAGGCAAGGTCAATATGGCGTCCAGTGGCAACGGAACCTCTATTCATATGGCGGGCGAGCTCTTCAAGTCCATGACAAAGACATACATGGTGCACTTGCCATACAAGGGTAGCCCTCCGGCAGTAACTGATCTGATGGCTGGTAATGTAGACATCATGTTTGATAACCTGCCCTCATCCATTAATTACATCCGCGCTGGCAGACTTAAAGCCTTAGCAGTCACAAGTGCAAAACGTTCACCAGCATTTCCAGATCTTCCAACCATTGCAGAGGCAGCCAATTTGCCTGGCTATGAAGCAACCTCTTGGTTTGGCATTGTGGGCCCTGCAAATATGCCGCCAGATATTTTGAATAGGACTAGCGCAGAGCTCATGAAGGCAATTAATAGCCCTTCTGTGAAAGAAAAATATTTAGCGATGGGAGCAGAACCAGTTGGTAATACACCATCGCAATTTTCTACTTACATTAAAAATGAAATCGCTAAGTGGACTAAGGTTGTGAAAGACTCAGGCGCAAAAGTCGATTAATGTCTTGTGTGCAGCTATTTAATTGAAGGTATTAAAAAGGGCGCTAAGCGCCCTTTTCTTTTTCATACTTCAGTTGGTCATTTCCCAAGTTGTGAAAGCAGCTTAGATGGAGAAATTACCTCTTGATCAAGCACCAACTCAATGAGTGCGCCACGATTGCTTGCTAGAGCTTTAGCAAAAGCTGGAGCAAACTCATCAGTCTTGCTCACGCGATATGCTGGCATACCAAAGCTATCTGCAAACTTAATGAAATCCGGATTGGTTAATCCTGTTCCTATCACACGTTGATTGAACTCACGCTCTTGATGCATGCGTATAGTCCCGAGCATACTGTTATTTACCAAGAGAATGATTGGAAATGCTTCATAACGCGCTGCTGTTGCTAGCTCTTGGCAATTCATCATGAAATCACCGTCACCACACACTGCAATCACCACTCGGCTGGGATCCACAATTTTTGCAGCGATGGCCGCTGGCAAGCCATAACCCATAGAGCCGTTTGCAGGCGCTAATTGACTTTTAAATCCACCATAAGGGTAAAAGCGGTGTACCCACGTTGCGAAATTACCAGCGCCATTGGTCAAAATGGTGTTACGGGGAATGCTGGCGGGCAATGACGCCATAATGTGGGCGAGTTGCAGATCACCTTTGACAGTAACTGGCGCTGAAAAGGCCAGATACTCAGCATGAGCACCAGCCATCGCTTGCAGATTGCGTTGCTTACCCATTTGAACTTCACTCAAGGCGGCGCAAAACTTCTCAGGACTGCAGTTAATCGCAAATTCTGGGCGATACACCCGACCAAGTTCATCCGGACTGGATAAAACATGAATGACCTTAGTATTTGGTGTTGGCACAGAGAGGATGCTATAGCCTGCCGTGGTCATTTCTCCCAAGCGCTCACCAATGACTAGTAAAGCATCCGATTCTTGAATGCGTTTTACAAGTGCGGGATTGGCGCCAATACCTAAATCACCGGCATAACAAGCATCTTGATTATCAATTAGGTCCTGAGACCGAAAGCTTGTAGCAAGTGGAACACCTTCGCGATTCGCCCAAGCACTCAATAATTCACAAGCAGATGCATTCCAATTACCGCCGCCAGCCAGAATCATCGGCGTCTTGGCATGAGTGAAAATCTCCATAGCTTCATTGAAGCTATGGAGATCTAAGCCAGGTTGAACAATATGCGCTGGCGCTGTTGGATTCTCTTGGGCATATTCGTAAAGAACGTCTTCAGGCAAAGCCAGAACTACAGGACCCTTACGTCCAGACTGTGCAATATGAAATGCATGGGAGACAAATTCATTTATCCGATCAACCCGATCAATACTGCCAACCCACTTTGTGCATTCTGAATAGAGACGACGGTAATCCATCTCTTGAAAGGCTTCGCGCTCCACCATGTCAGTACCGACCTGCCCAATCAACAGCACCAGGGGCGTAGAGTCTTGATACGCAGTATGTATCCCAACCATGGCGTTAGATGCGCCGGGCCCACGGGTCACCATCACTACGCCAGGCTTGCCGGTGAGTTTGGCATAAGCGTCTGCCATGTAAGCTGCGCCGCCTTCTTGGCGACAGGTGATGAAGCGGAAATTCTTGGAGTGATCTACTAGGCCATCCAATAAGGGGAGGAAGCTTTCCCCCGGGACCCCAAACGCTAAATCAACACCCTGCCTTACCAAGGCATTTGCCAGAATTTGGCCGCCATGTGGCAATTTATTCTTTGTCTCCATCGTTTTCTCTTACACTTTCTATATGAATACGCTCAATACCAGCACTCTAGCTGCATTAGAGGAGATGCTACAAAACACTGCCAGATCCGCCCCGCCCGACTACATGCCGATTTACTTTGAAGGTGGGAGCAACGGCAATCAAGTTATTGGTCATCTTAATCCTGAATTTATTCCTTACCTTCAAGAATCATTACTCAAGGATCTGATTCCCAATATTGCACTCGGGCACGAGGCTTTGCATATTGCATCCGTGCGGCCAGTTGAGCTGTCAGCGAACCTCGCTAACTTAGCAGAAAGAATGCGCTCGGGTGGTTTTATCCCTGGATGGCGCAATGAAGAATTCTCTTGGCTTGATCAAAATGGTCACGAATATTTTCGCTTAGAACGAGCGGCATTTAGAACCTTTGGCTTTCGGAGTATGGCTAGCCACATCAACGGTTACACCAAAGCAGACAATATTTGGCTTGGGCGTCGTAGCGAAAGCAAAGCAACCGATCCTGGACGACTGGATAACTTGGCATCTGGTGGCATTGCTGCAGATGAAACCCCTTTGGTTAATGCCCGCAGAGAACTCTGGGAAGAAGCCGGTGTGCCCCCGCAAATTGCAACCCAGCTTACGCCTGTTGGCAGAATTCATATGCGTAGACCAATCACAGGCCGAGGCTTTCATGATGAGCAACTTTATGTTTATGACCTTGAGCTTGCCGATAACTTCATCCCCACCAATCATGACGGCGAAGTAAGTGGTTTCATAGAAATTTCTCTTGCCGAGGCTGCGGCCCGTATTTTGGCCGATGAATTCACCAGCGACGCCGCCTTTGTAACGGCGGATTTCATACTGCGGAACCATAAATAGGCCTAAATCAACCCCTTGATGCGGATCATCCCTAGGGTGGCATTTTCGTGGTTAAATCTGAACTAAGGATGAAACAGGGGTGCCCTCCAAAGAATCGATTGGTGGAGGTGCTGAGAAAGACCCTAAAACCCGATCCAGGTAATGCTGGCGTGGGGAGTTACATCAGACCGACACCCGGTTTCGTCCATCTAAAAACGCTAGGAGATGGACATGAGTACAGGCAAGCCTGAAGGCAAAAACGCTAAACACGAGATTCCAAGCTTAAAAAGCTTAGAACGCGACTTCGGTCAAAAATTTGCCTATCCGGCATCCACTAAGACATATTTAGAAGGTTCGCGTCCAGATATCAAAGCGCCCTTCCGCATGATTGAACAATTGTCTACCCGCGTTGGAGAGCAAATGGTGCCTAACCCGCCTGTTCCTGTGTATGACACATCTGGTCCATATAGCGACCCAGAAATTGTGATTAATCTCGAAAAAGGTTTGCCAAGACTGCGTGATAACTGGATTAAAGAGCGCAATGACACCGAACAACTTGCTGGGCCTAGCTCTGAGTACGGTGCTGCACGCTCTCAAGATGAAGCCACAAAAACTTTACGCTTTGCTCACATTAGCGCACCACGCGTTGCTAAAGTTGGCAGCAATGTCAGTCAAATGTACTACGCCCGTAAAGGCATCATCACACCAGAAATGGAATATGTGGCCTTACGTGAATCCATGGGCATCGATCAGTTACGCAAGAATCCAGAATACAAGCAACTCCTCAAGCAACATCCTGGCAAGAGCTATGGCGCCAACTTACCTGAGACAGTTACCGGTGAATTTGTCCGCTCTGAAATTGCTGCTGGTCGCGCCATCATTCCCGCCAACATTAATCACCCTGAATTAGAGCCAATGATTATTGGCCGCAATTTCCGCGTGAAAATTAACGGCAACCTTGGTAACTCTGCTGTAACTTCTTCCATTAATGAAGAAGTTGAAAAAATGGTTTGGTCAATTCGTTGGGGTGCCGACACCATCATGGATCTTTCTACTGGTAAGCATATTCATGAAACCCGTGAATGGATTATTCGTAATTCACCAGTACCTATTGGCACCGTTCCCATCTATCAAGCACTGGATAAAACGGGTGGTGTTGCTGAAGATCTCACCTGGGAAATGTTCCGCGATACCCTAGTAGAGCAAGCTGAGCAAGGCGTGGATTACTTCACGATTCATGCCGGTGTATTGCTACGCTATGTGCCCTTAACGGCTGATCGTATTACTGGCATCGTTTCACGTGGTGGATCGATTATGGCCAAGTGGTGCTTAGCTCACCATAAGGAGAACTTCCTCTACACAAGATTTGATGAAATCTGCGAGATCATGAAAGCGTATGACGTCTCATTTAGCCTGGGTGATGGTTTGCGTCCAGGTTGCATTGCGGACTCCAATGATGCCGCGCAATTTGGCGAACTCCATACACTCGGCGAACTCACTGCCAAAGCATGGGAGCATGATGTTCAGGTGATGATTGAAGGTCCTGGTCACGTGCCAATGCAGCGTATTGAAGAAAATATGACTGAAGAGCTTAAGCATTGCTTAGAAGCTCCCTTCTATACCCTTGGACCATTGATTACCGATATTGCTCCAGGCTATGATCACATTACGAGCGGTATTGGTGCCGCACAAATTGGTTGGTATGGAACTGCCATGCTTTGCTATGTCACGCCAAAAGAGCATTTAGGCTTGCCAGATAAAGAAGATGTCCGTGAAGGCATCATTACTTACAAGATTGCTGCTCATGGCGCTGATCTTGCAAAGGGATTGCCGGGTGCCCAAGTTCGTGACAATGCCTTATCTAAAGCCCGCTTTGAATTCCGCTGGGAAGATCAATTCAATCTAGGTCTGGACCCAGAACGTGCACGCGAATACCACGATGCTACTCTGCCGGCTGAAGGTGCGAAGATTGCTCACTTCTGCTCGATGTGCGGTCCTAAGTTCTGCTCTATGAAAATCACGCAAGAAGTACGTGAATATGCAGCTACTTTAGATGTTGATGGCAATCCAAAGGTAGCGAAGGTCATTCCGATTACAGAAGTTACGGATGCGGCCCATGAAGCTGCGAAGGGCATGGAAGAAATGTCAGCAGAGTTCCGTAAACGCGGTAGCGAGATTTATCAGTAAGCAATATTGATGAGTCAGTTCGCTAATAGCAAATATGCAATAGTAGGCGCCGGTCTGATGGGTCGGATGCTTGCCGTTGTGCTTGCTCAGCGTGGAGCTCAGGTGAATCTCTTTGAGAAAGGCAGCACAAGCGCTGATCTCTCGGCAGCCCGAATCGCCGCAGCGATGCTTGCCCCATTGGCTGAATCTGCCATCACGGAAGATAACGTGGTCCGTATGGGAATCCATAGCCTACCTCGCTGGAAACAAGTCATTGAAGACTTATCAACGCCGGTATTTTTTCAGCAAAAAGGTACGCTCATTTTGTGGCACCGCCAAGATGCAAGTGAGGCGGATCGCTTTACGTCCAACCTTGAAAGAAATAGCCGCAATAACAAGCAGCTAGCTGCCCCACAAAAATTGGATGGCCAATCTCTGCGAGATATTGAAGCTAGTGTTGCAGATCGCTTTACACAGGGATTGTATTTGCCTAATGAAGGACAGCTTGATAACCGACAGTTGCTAGATGCCTTGCTAATCGAACTGGAGTTGTTGAAGGTCAAATGCCACTGGAATACCTCTGCCAAACCAGAGCAATTGTGCGCAGATGGTCGCTACAACTGGGTAATTGACTGTCGCGGACTTGGTGCTAAAGCTGCGTGGCTGGCTGATGATGCGAGTCACAACCCCTTACGTGGCGTTCGTGGCGAAGTAGTACGGCTTTATGCACCCGAGGTCAATCTACAACGTCCTACTCGTTTGATTCATCCTCGCTACCCGATTTACATCGCCCCCAAAGAAAATCATATTTACGTTGTGGGTGCTACTGAAATTGAATCTGAAGATCTCTCAGAGGTAAGCGTGCGTTCCGCCATGGAGCTTCTGAGTGCGGTCTATACGGTGCATAGTGGTTTTGCAGAAGCCCGTATTTTAGAAATGGCAACACAATGTCGCCCAACCCTAAAGGACAATCTTCCAGAAATTAAATTTAGCAAAGAAAAAGGTCAAACTGGATTGATGTTGATTAATGGTTTATATCGCCATGGCTTTATGATTTCACCCGCAGTCATGGACTGTGCATTAGAACTTCTCGACGAGGGCAATAGCAAGACAGCCACGGATCTGGGCTTACGCATCAATAAAGTACTCGGTAGTCAAGAGGTCAGTCTATGCGCGTAATCGTCAATCAAAAAGAGCATCAACTTCCCTTGGGGAGCAAGGTCAGTGATGTGCTTGGACTGATTGATGCCAAACCACCCTATGCGGTTGCTGTAAATCTGAGCTTCGTTCCAAAAATAAAACATGCCGAGCACATTCTGCATGAAAACGATCGTATTGAAATCATCGCACCTGTGACTGGCGGCTAAAAGATCAAGATGACTGCACCATTACCCAAACACTTCACAAATACAGACCCCTTAGTGCTTTACGGGGAAAGCTTTGCTAGTCGCTTATTGCTAGGCACTTCACGTTACCCTTCCCCGCAAATTCTGGAGAATGCCGTTACAGCATCCAATCCCGCCATGATTACGGTCAGCTTACGTCGTCAAGGTAGCGCAACTACAGAAGCGCATAGTGGTTTTTGGGATCTCCTTAAGAAAATGGCGGTACCTGTACTACCCAATACTGCTGGATGCCACAGCCCCCAAGAAGTTATCACTACCGCCCAAATGGCTCGTGAGGTATTTGAGACCGATTGGATTAAGTTGGAGCTGATTGGTGATGACTACACCTTGCAACCAGACACGCTGAGACTGGTGCAAACAGCCCAGACCCTTATCCAGGATGGCTTCAAAGTTTTACCTTACTGCACTGAAGATCTAATTTTGTGTCAACGCTTGGTGGATGTTGGGTGCCAGGCTGTGATGCCATGGGCCGCCCCCATTGGTACTGGCCAAGGACCACTAAATCCCTATGCCATGAAGTTATTACGCGAGAGACTAAAGGTTCCCTTACTAGTAGATGCCGGGCTTGGTTTGCCATCTCATGCCTGCACCGTAATGGAATGGGGATTTGATGGTGTATTGCTCAATACCGCTGTTGCCTTAGCTGAAGATCCAGCGGTGATGTCTAAAGCATTTGCTATGGCGGTCGATGCTGGTCGCTGGGCATTTTTGTCAGGTGCTATGCAGGCACAAGACTCTGCCCAAGCTAGCACTCCATTGGTTGGCACACCCTTTTGGCATCAAAGCTAACTAAGACAGTTACTATCAAGATATGAGCTTTGTTCGCGACCTAGCAGATCAAATTGTTGCAGCACATCGTGCAGCAGACTTAGCCATTGCGATTCCAGTCTACACATTTGCTACGCCCCCTCCAAAAATTGATAACGAGCACGCAAGTGATCATTATGAATTAGCTGGCGCCTTAGCGGCAATTGAAATGGGCTTTATTGAATCTGATGCCAATGTTCTTGGCAAAGCATGGTCACGCATGGTGTATCAAGATGGTGGCTTCGATCCTTTTAAATGGCCCAAAAGAGCAGAACATTTTGATTTGATCCCTTGGACGCGCAATATGAATCCTAAGGCGTTTGCGGAATGTCCAAAACGTTTAGGGCTATATGGCGTGATGCCAGACTCTGATTGGATTAAGCGTATGGTTGACGCAGAACTACCAACTGTCCAACTGCGCTTTAAGTCGGATGAAAAATCAAAGATCAGAAAACAGATTGCACAATCCGTTGCAGCGGTTGAGGGTAGCAAAACTTTATTATTTATCAATGACTATTGGCAAGAGGCCATGGATGCCGGAGCTTATGGGGTTCATCTCGGACAAGAAGACTTGGAGACTGCTGATTTAGAAGCTATCCGCTCTTCAGGCCTACGACTCGGTCTCAGCACTCATGGTTATGCAGAGATGGTTTACGCAGATCGTTTTTGCCCTAGCTATATTGCGATGGGTGCGGTCTTTCCAACACCGATCAAGCAAATGCCCACAGCTCCACAAGGTCTAGGTCGAATCTATCAATACGCCAAACTGATGAATCACTATCCACTCGTTGCCATTGGTGGCATAGATGAAACCAGTATTCATGCGGTGGCACAAAGTGGTGTGGGCTCAGTAGCAGTAATTAGAGCTATTATCAAAGCCAAAAATCCAAAGGCTGCAGTCAAAAAACTTCAAGAATTAATGAAAACCTAAGGGGGAAGTAAAACTACCCCTCTTCTTTAGGAAGCGCTGTTGGATAGAATTCGAACATAGGCCACAGCGGTCCTGGACCTTTGCCAATACTCAAGAAACGCCCTGCCTCTAAACCTGCTTCAACATAAGAAATTGCTTTAGCAACCGAATGACTTAAGTCATGACCATCTGCTAAATACGTAGCGATGGCTGAAGCCAATGAGCAACCAGTTCCATGAGTATTTTCAGTAGGTACTCGGTCGTGTCTAAATTCTTTGGATTGAATCACCTCAAGACTATCTTCCAAAGTCTTCCACATTAGGAAGTCAATCAATTGCGTATGCTTTGTATCTAAGTGACCACTTTTAATCAGTACTGCCTGTGGACCCATATCGAGCAATTCTTGCGCAGCCAGTTTAAAATCTTCTGGAGCAGAAACTTCGCGACCCAATAATAAGGATGTCTCATCTAGATTTGGGGTAATTAATGTTGCCATTGGAAATAATTCTTTAATCATGGCCTGGGCTGTATCGTCACCACCTAAGCTAGCCCCGGATGTTGCCCTCAATACTGGGTCTAAGACAATATTTTTAATACCGTGCCGACGCAAACTATTTGCCACAGTTAAAACGATTTCTGGGCTCGCTAACATGCCAATTTTGACGATATCGGCCCCTATATCAAGAAGTACAGCATCGATCTGAGCCTCCACCACATCAAGGTCTACATCTTGGATGCGAGTGACCCCTAAAGTGTTCTGAGCAGTGATGGCCGTGATAACGGACATCCCATATCCACCAAGAGCCGCAATGACTTTGAGATCGGCCTGCAGACCCGCCCCACCTCCGCTATCGGACCCAGCGATGGTCAGTACTTTAGGGATCTTGATGGAAGTCGGAAGAGTTGCTTTCATCTTGCTATAATATCGGCTTATTCCTCGATAGCTCAGTTGGTAGAGCGCCGGACTGTTAATCCGTAGGTCCCTGGTTCGAGCCCAGGTCGAGGAGCCAAATACAAAAAACCACCTTTTTAGGTGGTTTTTCTTTTCCTAAATGTGACGGGTTAGTTGATTAAGCTTAAATCAATTCTTTTTTGCGCAGATTGGCTAGGCGGTTGTTCAAACTCTTGAGTGTGAGAAGGTTGTATTTATCGCCTTCAGACCAATTGCTACCTTTCCACTCGATACCCTCTGCAGTAATGTTCGTAAAAGGCTTTTTGCCCTCTTTTGCATAGCCTTCAAGAATTGCCATCAATGCAGCTCTATCATCAGATCCGTTTGCAGCTTTTAGCGCATCCAAAATAGGCTTCGTGATCGTATCTTTGTAGGTGACTTTTGTATCTGGATGGTTAGGACTCGCTGGCGCTTCAAAGATGTACTCATGTGGCCATTCAAATACATTGCGAGCAGCATTTTTTACAGCCTCTGGGCTCACTGTGTGGACCTGAGTATTTTTAGAGTCTCTAGGAAGATCTAATCCTAAGATCCAAGCTTCAAATTCTGCAATGCGGCTATACCGCTTTTCTTCACTATGCCGCCTCTCCTCTTCTTGCGACATCAGTAAGGTAACCCAAGCCCAAGCAATATCTTTAGGCGTAGAAAATTCCTGAGATAGTATGTGACTAGCTCGCTTGAGGATGGGTTTTGATTTGAGCTTGGTCATTACATTCTTTCGTTGATGCCTTAAATGTGAGGTGGTAAAGCTGTGGAAGGCTCCGGTCCATGCGGATAAGGCTCACCACAGACTGCATAGAATACTCCACATCAATATAAACGCGTGCCATGCTAGCTTACGACTAGAACCGAGAAATCAGAGGCGATTAAAGCCAAAATAAGGAGAGTTGAGCAAAACTCTTGTTATTCACTAAAATACCGGTATGACTAAGATTCCAGAACTCCTTGCCCCAGCCGGCAGTCTTGACATGCTCAAAACTGCCTTTGATTTTGGTGCCGATGCTATTTATGCAGGTCAACCACGTTATTCTCTGCGTGTACGAAATAATGATTTTGGCAAGATCGAAGTTCTCCAGCAAGGAATTGATACAGCACATTCGCTGGGTAAAAAGTTTTACCTAGTATCCAACCTGCTTCCTCATGGAGCCAAAACACGAACCTACATTAAAGATATGTCACCAGTAGTAGCGCTAAAACCGGATGCCCTGATCATGTCGGATCCAGGTCTCATCATGATGGCCAGAGAAGCTTGGCCAGATATGCCGATTCATTTATCAGTTCAAGCTAATACCGTGAATGGCGCTTCTGCAAAATTCTGGCGCTCTGTTGGTATTAGTAGAGTCATTTTGTCGCGCGAACTTTCCTTCGATGAGATTGAAGAGGTACGTCAAGATTGCCCAGAGATGGAGCTTGAGGTCTTTGTTCATGGCGCTTTGTGCATTGCTTACTCAGGTCGCTGCTTGCTATCTGGTTACATGTCTCACAGGGATCCAAATCAAGGTGCTTGCACCAATGCTTGTCGCTGGGATTACAAAGTGAAACCAGCCAAAACTGCCCCAAGTGGCGATATTGTTTTACTACAGGAGGGCAAAAGACCTGATGATTTAATGCCCATGGAAGAAGATGAACATGGCACTTACATCATGAACTCTAAAGATCTTCGCGCTGTTGAGCACATTGAGCGATTGACTGCCATGGGAGTTGATTCCTTTAAGATTGAAGGTCGCACCAAATCACCTTACTACGTTGCTCGCACTTGCCAATCCTATCGCACAGCAATTAGTGATGCGGTTCAAGGCAGGCCATTTGATAAAACGCTATTGGGTAACTTAGAAGGTTTAGCGAATCGTGGCTATACAGATGGATTTTATGAACGCCATCACGATAAAGACTATCAGCTCTATATGAGAGGCTACTCTTTATCAGGAAGAAGTCTTTACGTTGGTGAAACTCTCGAAATAGATCCATCCACTGGACGCGTTAAGGTGGATGTGAAAAATCGTTTTTCTATTGGGGATAAGCTAGAGATCATAGAGCCGCAAGGCAATCAAGATATAGTCCTAGAGCAAATGTGGAATACCAAAGGCGAATCGATTGACGTTGCTCCAGGCTCAGGCCACTTTGTCTGGATACAGTTACCTTTAACAAGTAAGCATGCCTATATTGCTCGCTATACCAATGAGCCCGCAGTAGTAGAGGGGGCCTCTTGCTGCAACGGCGAAGCAAGTTGTTCAGTCGACTAATTGACCTACTGAACAACTATATTGGCACCCTGCCTTAGTTGATTCAGATATTCAAACTGCTTCTTCTGGGTTAGCCCCGCACGAATAGATGGTGTTGCCTGTTCCAGCGTTGGTGGCTTACTCGATTTTTTATCTTCCAGTTTGATCAGGTACCATCCCTCTGGCATCTTGATCGGCAAAGGAGAAACCTGTCCAACTGAAAGCGCTACCAATACAGAGGCAATCTGTGGTGAAACCTGTCCCGCCTGGACCCAACCCACCGCACCACCTTGAACTTTATTGGGCGCTAAAGATACACTCTTTGCGACCTTATCAAATGACTCGCCTTTTTTAATTCTGGCTAAAGCAGTTTTTGCATTATCTTCCGTTGCAACAGCAATATCACTCACCTTGAACTCAGTCATGGTTCCCTGGGGCCCAAGTGATGCAACCTGGCGGTTGTACTCCGCCTGAATATCACTATCAGTCACTGGATTTTGAGAGCTAAATGTTGCCAACTCCAGGTCAGCCAAATAACTTTGACGAATCTGTGAGAGCTGGCGATTGGCTTTATCTGAATTAGCCAAGCCATCACGATCGGCCTGTTGGGATAAAAGAGAAATTTCAATTAATTTACTCAGCACTGCGTTACGTAATTCAGGGGAATCTTTTTGACCTTGAGATAAAGCAACTTGTATACCCTGCTCTACAGCATCATTGCTGATAACAGTGCCATTAACCGTTGCAGCAGTTGCGGATCCTAAACCACTTTGTGAGTAAGCAAGTCCAGAAAAAGCAGTCAAAAACAAAAAAGAAGTGGTGGCAATAAATATTTTCATCGCAGAAGCCTTTGATATGAATAGGTCTATTTAAAAAAGCCCCAGTGAAAAATCTAGAGAATTACAACTAATAGTACAACAATGCCTAAAAAGTAGACAATGCAGGGCGTGAATATCAAGTCATGAAAGCCCTAAGTTTGCATTGGCGCACCTGGTTGTTGCAAAGGATGCGCCTTTTTAAATTCTTCAAGCTCCAGTATGGGCTGGATCAGACTCATTAATTTGGGAGCATCTTTAAGATTTGCTTTGAATAGGTTGGCGCCCACAACGTGAGAAGCTAATGCAATATCAGCAATCGTAATTTGATCACCAAAAACATGTTTACCAGAGTGATCTTGCTGTACGAGCAGACTTTCTATGGCATCCGTACCCTTATCAAACCAGTGACGAGCCCAAGCTAACTGAGCCTCTTCGCTTGCTCCATATTGGGCAGCCAGAAACTGACGAACGCGTGGGACAACTAATGGATGAACATCTGCAATGGTAATTTGCGATAAGGCTCTCATTTTTGCTTTTAAGTATGGGTCTGCAGGCAGATAAGAATGCTGAGGCCATCTCTCTTCTATATACTCAATGATTGCAAGAGATTGCGTCAACCTTTTACCCTCAAACTCCAACACAGGTAATACATGTTGTGGGTTTAAAGAGGTAAATTGATCCTCATGCTGCACACCTTTACTCAAATCAATGATGCACTCTTCATATTGAAGACCTTTAAGATTGAGCGCTACCCTGACCCTATAGGCAGCAAGAGAGCGCCAGAATCCATATAAAACAATTTGAGACTGCATCTGTGCCACCCTTTTAAATGAACTTATGCCGCAATAAAGGCTTTGATATTTTCCATAAATACATTAGGTGACTGTAATTGCGGAACGTGGGCACATGATTCCAACACAATCAATTGAGCATTAGGTAACAATTGCGCTAATTCATGAGACATCGGAGGCGGCGTTGCCTCATCCATATCACCCACCAGAACTAATGCAGGCAGCGACATTCCAGCAAGCTGGGATCTCAAATCCAATTCTGATAAAGCAGCGCAAGCGCCGTGGAAAGTTTCAGTTGGCAAGGTCAAGAAACGAGATTTACGATCGGCAATTAGCTCTGGATTCTGAGACTGAAATTCAGGGGCAAATAAACGACGCATCGCAATATCTGCAACAGCCTCAAGACCTTTTTCTTTGGCGGCATTGGACATATTTCTAAATGCGGCTCTACCAGGCTCAGAAAAACAAGCGCCACAATCGGCCAAGACTAGGCGCGCTGCAAAATCAGGATGACGAAGAGCGCAGACCAGGGCAACAAAACCACCGAAGCCATTACCCAATAAAATCGGCTTTTGCGACAATTTCAATGTGGCAATTGCGCCCACAATTTGGTCTGCCAAGGCGGATAATTCTGATCCAACAAAATCAGACCCCGGAAATCCCGGCAAACTCAACGTAATCACATCATGGGTTTTTGCCAGCATCAATGCCAGGGGATCAAAACTAGTTCTATCAGCTAATAGGGAGTGGAACAGGACAATTGGGGCTCCGGTCCCAGACCTCAAAATACTCAATTTTTTACCACCAAACACTAGATCGGCGGACTTAAATGATTCAGCAACTGCTTGGGCGCTACGCTTTAGTTCTATTGTCATAACTCTTTCCAGAAAAGATTTAATGTGATTTATACACTATAGTATGAGCTAAGATTTACCAAATAAAAAAACGGAGACAAAACATGAAAAAGCTTGGCACAAAATTAATATTTGCCTTATTCGGAACCTTTATTGCATCTTTTGCGCTTGCAGCAAATCCAAATGCTGAGCCTATACGCGTTGGATTTCTAACGATCAAATCTGGCGCCCTCGCCGCTGGTGGAAAACAAATGGAAGATGGTATTCAACTCTTCCTAAAAGAGCGTAATTACACCTTAAATGGCAGAAAAGTAGAGCTTTTTATTGCAGACACTTCAGGACAACCGGCAATCACGAAAACCAAAGCCCAAGAACTCGTCGAGAAAAATAAAGTTCAAGTCATTATTGGGCCTTTGGCTGCATTTGAGGCTCTAGCCTTAGATGAATACATTCGCAAAATGGAGATCCCTACAATTGCGCCTTCTGCAGCTGCTGAAGATCTGACCCAACGAAAAGCAAACCCTTGGTTTGTGCGCGCTGTCGGTAGCTCAGCACAATCTAGTCACGTACTTGGTGATTACGCAGCTAAAGACCTTAAGATGAAGCGCATTGCCGTCATTGGCGATGACTTCGCCTTCGGTCATGAGACCGTTGCCGGCTTCCAAAGAACTTTTGAAGAAGGCGGAGGCAAGATTGTTCAAAAGTTGTGGTCCCCTTTAAACGTAACCGATTACGGCCCTTATATAGTACAAATTCAACCGAATGTTGACGCGGTATACGTCGCATTTGCTGGTGGTAATGGCGCCAAGTTTCTTAAGCAATACAACGAATATGGAATGATCAAAAAGCTGCCTTTATTAGGTTCAATGACAGCTTTTGATGAAGGTATTTTGCCTTCTATGGGGCCAGAAGCGGTTGGCGTGATTTCCTCTGGTTGGTACGCTGCAGGCATTAATAATCCTGCCAATCTGCGCCTCGTAAAAGAGATGAACGCAACCTACAAGATGGATCCAGGCTACTACTCTATGGGCGCCTATAACGCTGGACTCATGCTAGAGCAAGCCTTAAAAGATACCAAAGGCAACATTGAGAACAAACAGCAATTCATGGCTGCACTGAAAACAGTACAAATCAATAATGATCCACTGGGTAAATTTAAGTTAGACGCACTGGGTAACCCCGTAATGGATGTTTACATTCGTAAGGTTCAACAGGTTAACGGTAAGCTTAGTAATACCGTGATCAAGACCTATCCGAATGTAACCCAGTTCTGGACTTATAAGACCAGTGACTTCTTGGCTAATCCAGTCTATTCACGCGACTATCCGCCAGCAAATAACTTAGAAAAATAATTTAATTAATCAGGAGATTTGATTCATGAGTGTTAGCAAGCAAGCAATTACTAGGAAAGTAGTTAAAGCAAAGACTGTCACATCTAAACCAGTCGTCGGAATACTAGGGCTCGGGATCATGGGATCTGCCATGTCCTACAACCTGATGAAAGATGGTTATTCAGTGATTGGATATGACCCAAGTCCCAAGGCTTTATCTAGCTTCAAAAAAAGTGGTGGACAGGCGGCAAAGTCGGCCAAGGAGGTTGCTTCACTTGTAAACTACATGATTCTCTCTTTGCCTGGTCCGGGTGCATTAATGGCATCAGCAGAAGAAATTGCCAAGTCCAATAATAAGAACTTGATCATTGCTGAAACCAGCACCTTAGATCCAGCAGATAAAATTCAAGCCCGCGATATCTTGCAAAAGAAAGGGATTGTTTTACTTGACTGCCCACTCTCTGGAACAGGAGCTCAGGCCCGCAATAAAGACTTATCGATCTACTCAAGTGGCCCCAAGGAAGCCGTCAATAAAATTGAGCAGGTCTTCTCTGGTTTTACCAAAGCCCACTACTATCTTGGTAAGTTTGGTAACGGCATGCAAATGAAATTTATGGCTAATTTATTGGTGGCTATCCATAACGTCTCTACTGCAGAAGCACTTCTGTTTGGCGCAAATTGCGGCATCGACCCTGCTCTTGCTACCAAAGTTCTCTCAGACGGTGCCGGTGGCTCCAGAATGCTAGATGTTCGGGGTCCAGTCATGGCAAAAGGTAATTGGGACGAAGCCACCATGAAAGTTTCTACCTGGCAAAAAGATATGAAACTAATTACAGAAGCACTAGCTGCTAGCAACACCCCCGCACCGACTTTTGCTGCATGTCAGGGAATCTATAACGCTGCAATGGGTTCAGGCCATGCAGATCACGATACCGCTGCTGTATACGCCGTTTTGAAGCGGATGAGCTCTAAGAAGTAAATAATTAAAAGTTTGTGCCTCAGATCTACTGAGGCACAAACTGAATATCTTTGACCAACTTGCCATAACGGGCATAATCAGACGCTAATACTTGTGTAAAGAATTCTGGGGGCTCGGTAGTAATAATCATCCCCGCATTCGTCATTGCGTCAATGACTTCAGGCAACTTAAACGCACGGTTAATCTCCGCATTCCATAGCATCACAATTTCGCGTGGCAGGCCTGCTGGTCCCGCATAACCAAACCAACCCCCCGCGACCCATCCAGGAATGGTTTCGGCAACGATTGGGGTATCTGGCCATAGCGCCACTCGTTCCTTGCTGGTAATAGCAATTAAATTCACGGTGCCAGCACGAGCATGCGGTGCAAAGCTACTAATTCCAGCGATTCCCACCATCAATTGACCGCCTGCTAGGTCAGTTACAACCTGAGATGCCCCTTTATAAGGCACATGGGTAAATTTAATGTTGGCTGCAACACCCAAATGTTCAAACGTCATATGTGGAAAGCCGCCCTCGCCATTTGTACCAACTGTCAGCTTGCTAGGATTAGCCTTTGCCCATGCGATCATTTGTGGAAAAGTTTTAAATGGTGCATTCGGACTGGCAGCAATTGCCATGTAGTTAAAGGTAGATACGGCAATTAAAGAGAAATCTTTTAAGGGGTTGTAAGTGACGATCTTGGTGGTGTGGGGAAGTACCGCCATATTGCCACCTTGGGCCGCCACCAATGTATACCCATCAGGTTTAGACTTTGATACTAAATCCATCCCAATCACACCAGATGCACCAGGTCGGTTTTCTATCACAATAGGTTGACCTAAGCGCTCGCTGATCTTGGGGCCGATGATGCGAGTCATCATATCTAAGGTATCGCCAGGTGGAAAAGGGATAATAATTTTAATTGGGCGATTCGGATAGCTTTGTGCAAAAGCAGTCGCTCCAATGAGTACAGTAAAAATGACTGTGCAAACCTTGGCAAGAATTGGCTTCATATTATTTTGCTGGAATAACAGGTAATAAGAGTGCTGATGGATGATCTTTACCGGTATAAAGCTTCACCTTACCGTTAAAAATAGTAGGCGGCCGATCAGTCTCATCATCATGAACAAATGGACCGCATCCCTTCATTGGATTTTTCATATTAGAGAGTGTAGCTGCCTCACCATCGTGTTCATAATCTTTTCCACGAATTGTTAATGCAATTCGATAACCAGGCGGAACCACAACACAACTTGGCCATACTTCAATATCAAATTCATAAATCTGATTTGGCTCTAAAGGCTGTTTCTCATCATGGGTGTGATATGGACGGTATGGCAGGGTTTTCTGCGCATCCAACTTGCGATGGGAGCCACGCAACCAACCTTGTGCAATTGGCGTATGTGGATCTAATGCGCCATGAAATGTCACTTCTTTATTATTGGGATCAAATACTCTCACAATAGCGAAGAAATCAATATCACTGGTTGAGGATGAAGCAAAGACCTTCAAAGCAATCGGCCCAGTAATTTCAATTGCGCTTAGTTGCGGTGGCAATGTAAAGGTTAGGCCCTCACCCATCATATCGTAAGCAACCGATGCAGAGTCTCCAATCTTAACCGTAGAAAGGCTCAGATCAGGGCCATTCAAATAGCAAGAAGTCCATTGCGTCCGAGCAATAGGCCACTCATTCTCAAAACGTTGCTCAAATTTTTCGCCGGGATGACGAACCAGTAGCTGTACCGGTGGTTGTTTGTCCCAGCCATTCTTTTCATCTTTTAAAAAGTGATTAAAGAAGCGTTTTTGGAGAGATACGCCATAGTCAGTATAAAAAGGTGCCCAATGAGATCCGCCATGAACTTCCAGCCACTTTTGCTTTGAGCTTGAGTTCATAAAACCCTCAAAGTTTCCACGTGGGTGCAGGCCTTGACCACCCCAATTGGCTGCACTTAAGACGGGTACGCTGACTTTTGACAGGTCTGCAGATCGATCTTTATACCAAGCCCCGTCGAGCTCACGCTCAAGAACGGCCAACCAGATATCTTCTCGGTTTTTGAAAAGCTCCTCGTCACTCAATGTTTCTGGTCCGCAAACTGTATCGCCAGTGATGGGGTGACGCTTACCGCGATCACCAACACCATGTTGAACTGTTTTCACTTGCATTTCTTGCCAATTCTTTCTAAATGTACAAGCAATGCCGCCATGACGATGGGATTCACGATAAGCATCACTCCAGCCTTCCCACACACAAATAGCGGCTAAATGAGGCGGCGTGGTTGCGGCTACACGCCATTGGTTGCTGGCGTAATACGAAATGCCGTTCATGCCTACTTTGCCATTAGACCAAGGTTGGGCAGCTGCCCACTCTATAGACAAATGCATATCTTTTGTTTCGCGACCATTGTTGTGAGACAAGTACCCTGGAGATCGGCCTGCACCTCTAGAGTCAATACGAATACAAACATATCCATCTGGAACCCATTTTTCAGGGTCCACTACTTCCCAGTTTTGATATTTATTACTAGAACCAGCAAGCGCATCAGGATTATCACGAGACATTAAGTCCCAAGCTGTTTTATATCCCTCCTGAAATGGCAACCCCTTTCCATATGGGCCATAAGATAATATCGCCGGATATTTTCCATCAGCAATTGGACGAAAAATATCAGCACGCAGAATTAAGCCATCTTCCATTTCAATTGGAGCATCCCAATCAATCTGCATGCCATCACGAATTTCACTTTTTAACTGGTTCATGTCGATTTCGTTATCTTTTTAATTGTTATTAGTCGAATAAATCTTATTGAGGATCGCCATGATCAGCAATTAATCCCATCTGTTTAATTGCAGCAACCCCACAAATCTCATCATTAGATGAAGTATCACCACTGATACCAACCGAACCAATGATCTGTCCGGCGTCATTGCGAATCAATATACCGCCTTGGACAGTCGGCATTTTTCCTTCACTCAATACTTGTAAGTTATTAAAAAAGAGGGGCACCTTAGATGCCCTTCTTTCAAGTTCACGCGCCCCTAAACCCATACCAAGAACACTCCATGCTTTTGCATGAGCTATTTCGAATCGCAACAGGCTTGAGCCGTCACTTGCTAGGTATGCTTTTAATGTTCCACGAACATCCAGCACCGCAACAGCTAACGGAGCCATTTTGGAAGTCTTACCATGCTCTAAGGTAAGTTGCGCAATCTTGAGTGAGGAATCTAATGAGATGGATTCGAGTGAGACTGTATGTGACATAAAAACCTTTTTTATTTAGCGTTTAACTTAGTTTGAGTCCATGATCATTTTGCTTAATCGATCTGGCGTGAATGGCAAATGACGTGGGCGCATTTGCAGGGCATGCGTCACTGCATTTGCAAGCGCAGCTGCAATGGGTCCTGCGGCCAACTCTCCACTACCCAAACCAGGCTCACCAGGGCGATCAATCAACTCGATTTCTACGGCGGGCACTTCATCAAAATTGAGAATTGGGTAGTCATCCCATGAAATCGTGGTGGAGCCAACTTCATTCCAGTGAACCTCTTCTTTAAGTGACCAGCTGAGGGCCTGAATAATGCCACCCTCCACCTGGTTTAAGAGCGCATCAAAGTGAACGATTTCCCCTGCATCAACAGCCATCCATACTTTATTGACCTTAACTGATTCAGCAACTTCAACTTCGATCACAACAGCGCAAAAAGCAGATTTATTTTTGTATCTACCAAAGCCAATGCCTAGGCCACGACCATCTTGAGCCTCAGAGAGTTCTTGACGATAGGCCTTCCAATTAGACATCTGCGCAGCTTTTTCTAAAACATCACGAGCACGCTGATCACTTTGATGTTTTAAACGAAATGCAATCGGATCCTGATTCGATAATTCTGCAAGCTCGTCCATGAAAGACTCAATGGCGAATGTATTTGCATAGGCGCCTAATGAACGTAGTGCAGAAACGCGGACTGGAGATTCTGAAATGAAATGATGCTTTACCTTAAGGCTAGGTAAGTCGTAATAGGGTTTGATATTTCTGAGCCCCCCTCCTGCTGGCAAAAACATATCAACCGGTTTTGGCTCGGGAACTGGCTTGGCCGTAGACCAGGCGCCCAGTAAATTAATGCCCTCACCCCAACCAGGACGAGCAATATGGGTATGACTCCAGACAGTCGCATCCCAGCTCACAATTGAGCCGCTATCGTCCAAGGAGGCATCGAGCTCCACCAAACTAGCAGCACCTACTGGACCGGCAGACATCTCATCAGAGCGCATCCACTGGACGCGTACTGGACGCTGTAATTCTTGTGCCAAAAATGCTGCATCAAAGGCCACATCATCTGCGCCATTATGTCCATAGCAACCAGGTCCAGATACATGAATAACGCGGACTTTTGGAGCAGGCATGTTCAGCGCCAATGCTAATTGATCGCGCAACTTATGAGGACCTTGTGTATGTGACCATACTGATAAAGAATCATCCTCTGTTGGCATTGCTAAAGCACATGAAGGACTGATTGAGGCATGAGCTATATAAGGCCTAGAGTACCGAGCAACATGCTTTACAGAACCTTGTTTGGGAGTTCCCTCAACAATGGGCTCAGATCTCACTGATGGCAAGCCAGTTAGAAATTCTTCCATACCCTTCTCTTGTGGCAAAACCGATTTGATGCGCCATGTAATCAGGGTTTGTGCTTTTTCATAAGCGGTAACCAGAGCAGATTCGTTTAGGCTGATGAGTGCAACAAATTGACCGCTTACAAAAACTTGATCTACTCCGACTAGCATCTTCAATTTATCTAAATGCCAATCGTCAGCAACAGAATGGGCATGCGGTCCACGCAAGATACGCGCATGAACCATATCCGGCAGGACTAAATCTTGTATGAATCCTTTGCCACCGATTTTTTCATGGAGATCATCTCTTGCAAAACCATCTACTGAAGACTTTTCACCCTTCAAGGAAAATGATTCACCGGTCCAGGCTTGATCAAGCTGGAAGGTCTTGTACTCAACGGATTTTTGCAAATCAAAGTAAGAGATGGACTGACCTTTAAAACTGAAGATGCCATTTGATAAAATAAGGTCAGATTCTTTGCAAGAGAGCGCTTTTGCAGCCGCAGCCTCAAAAAAACTTCTAAAATGTTTGCATGCAAAAGCCAATGAATGTCCACCCACCTCAATCGATTGGCTCCCTGCTGTGTACCATTCATCAGGGCATATTTGTGTATCGCCCGCTATGAAGTCCAATTGCGCAGGATTTAAGCCCAGTTGCAAAGTGGCAATTTTTTTAAGGCTAGCATTAATGCCCTGCCCAATTTCCACCTTACCACTGAGAACTCTCAGTGTGTTATTTGCGCCAAACTGAATCCAGCTACCCAATAGTGGATTTGCTTGAAGGCTTGTAGGTAAAGCGTTTTTTATATTTTGGCTCATGATGTTGATAACTGATGAATGACACGATCAATAGCGCGCAAGATTCTTAAATGGGTACCGCAGCGACACAAATGTCTGTTGAGACTCTCGTTAATCTGCTCTTTGTTAGGCTTAGTAGTTTTTTTCAACAAGGCCGTTACTGACATCAAAATACCGTTAATACAAAAACCACATTGGGCGGCCTGCTCTTCAATAAATGCATCAAGAACAAGTTTGCCAATAGCATCTTCCTTTAGTCCAGCAGCAGTGGTAACTTTTTTATCAGCAACCGCCCAGTTAGGAACTGTGCAGGATTGCTCAGGCATACCATCAATTAATACTGTACAAGCGCCGCAATTGCCAGCCCCACAACCAAAGCGCACCTCTTTAGCATCGCAATCATTTCGGATGGTGTACAGCAGTTTTGCATTGGGGTCGAGCTCTTGAGAGTGCGCTTGACCATCCAAATGAAATGAAATTATTTCTGACATGAATTCTCCAACCACCACGCAGCTAATTCTGTACCATCACCATCCCCCAAGCCTGCTGCTGAGGCATCATTGAAGGATGACAGCGCTGCCGAAGTAACTGGTAATGCATATCCAGATGCGGCCGCCTCTTCAATCATGGTGCGTAAATCTTTGCGAATGGAATCAATATTGAAATGGGCTCCTGAGCTTGGCTGTCCTGATAAGGCCGCCAGTATTGCGGGGATCCGCATTTTTAAAATCATCGGGGCACCTGATGTATCCGACAAGATATCTAAAATTCTAGCCTTATCAATCTTCATTGACCCAACCAAAGCAAGCGCTTCTGCAAGAGACTGCCAGTAGACCAATAGCGGAAGATTAATAGCCAACTTCAAACTAGTACCAGCACCAATATCGCCAACGTGCTCAACACGACGACACATCTTCTCTAGTAAAGGTCTGACTTTTTCAACATCGCCATTTGCGCCACCAACTAAACCCAATAATTTGCCATCACGTGCTGGTGTGACTGTGCCGCCTACAGGGCACTCAACCATCGCACCACCCTGCGCAGCAATTTTTTTCGCCAAGGAAATCTGCGTCTCTGGTCTAACGGTACTCATCTCAATGCAAATCTTGCCTGCTAATGCGCTACTAAGAACACCATTTGATCCAGTATAAGCTGCGTTAATTGCTGCAGCATCCGTCAATATAGAAATAATGACATCTGAAGCATTTGCAAGATCAGCTGGTGTTTTGGCCAATACTGCGCCTCGATCAACCAGTCCTTGAGCCTTTGCAGGTGTTCGGTTCCATACCGTTAAGACATAGCCCAAATCTAATAAATGTTCAGCGATGGCGAATCCCATCCGGCCCGTTCCGAGAATGCCCAGCTTCATACTATCTCCTGTTGTTCGAATGCGTAGCGCATTCTTTTTTAATTTTTGAAAAAAGCAATATTATCTAGAAAAAAGTATTTAACCATAAAGGCTGTATTGAGGAGACATATGCTAAAAAATAATTCCACAGTCCAAACAGAGCTTAGAGCAGGCATGAATATTGATTGGGATGTTCCGATCAAGATGGATGATGGACTCATTCTTCGCGCCGATGTCTTCCGCCCTGAAAAACCAGGCAAATATCCGGTGATATTAAGTTATGGCCCTTATGCGAAAGGTCTGGCATTTCAGGAAGGCTACCCAAGCGCTTGGCAAAAAATGATTACGGACCATCCTGATGTCCCCCATGGATCTAGCAACTTGTTCCAGAACTGGGAAGTAGTTGATCCTGAAAAATGGGTTCCGGAGGGCTATATTTGTGTTCGCGTTGATTCGCGAGGTTGCGGTAGATCTCCCGGCTTTATTGATCACTTCTCCCCTAGAGAAACCGATGATTTCTATCAGTGCATCGAGTGGTCAGGGATTCAGCCTTGGTCAAGCGGCAAAGTGGGTCTGTCTGGCGTCTCTTATTTTGGTATTAACCAATGGCAAGTTGCGAGCAGAAATCCTCCCCACCTTGCTGCAATGTGTATCTGGGAAGGTGCTGCAGACTGGTATCGAGATATGACCCACCACGGCGGCATCCTATCGACCTTTTGGGCTAACTGGTACGACATGCAAGTCAAAACTGTCCAATATGGATTAGGAGAGCGTGGCCCTAGAAGCCCTGCCACTGGTGCATTGGTATGTGGTGATGAAACATTCTCAGAGTCTGAATTAGCAAAAAACCGCTGTCAATTTGGTGATGACATCCTTTCACATCCTTTGGATGATGAATACCATCGCGCTCGCTCTGCCGCTTGGGACAAGATTACCGTGCCATTTCTCTCTGCAGGCAATTGGGGTGGACAAGGCCTGCATCTGCGCGGTAATTCAGAAAGCTTTATCAGGGCAGCCTCAAAGAATAAATGGCTGGAAATGCATGGCCTAGAACATTGGACACACTTTTATACCGATTACGGGGTAGCGCTACAAAAGCGATTTTTTGCCCACTTTTTAAAAGGTGAGGATAACGGCTGGGATAAAGAACAACCAGTTCGCCTGCAAATTCGGCACCCCAAGGGTTTTGTTGAGCGCCAGGAAAGCTCTTGGCCAATTGATAGAACCATTTGGCAAAAAATGTACCTGCAAGATAATGGCCAACTCAAAGAGACCAATCTCAGTAAAACAGCTTCATCTATTGCCTTTGCAGCCCAAGGGGATGGCCTTAGCTTCCTATCAGAGCCACTTCAGCAAGAAACTGAAATCACTGGGCCATTGGCACTCAAACTACTAATCTCCTCGGACACCTCGGATGCTGACTTATTTGCCGTACTCAGAGCATACACACCGGATTTAAGGGAGATTACTTTTGCCGGCGCTATAGATCCACACACTCCAATTGCGCAAGGATGGTTGCGCGCCTCCCACCGGGAGCTCGATGAGGCCCTCAGTAAACCCTATCGCCCTTATCACAAGCACCAAAAACGTCAAATGCTGAAACCGGGCGAAAAAGTCGCGTTAGATATTGAGCTCTGGCCCACTTCAATTGTCTTGCCAGTTGGATACCGCCTAGGGCTATCTATCCGCGGCAAGGACTATATTTTTGCGGAAAAAACAGGCTTGAAATTGTCGAACTTTAAGAATGAGTTACTAGGATGTGGGCCATTTTTACACAATGAGCCAAGAGATAGGGCCCCATTACTATATAACGGAAACACTACTATTCATTTCGATCCCAATCAACCAAGCTACCTAGTGTTACCAGTTATTCCTCGAAAATAGTGTAAGCTTTAACGAATAACAAAAGTAGTATCAAATAAAAATATCAATTAGGAGACAAAATGACAATCAATCGTCGCGATTTTTTGGTGGGTTCTGGTGCTGCAAGTCTTGGCCTAGCTGTCCCAACATTAGTGAATGCTCAAAAATCTAATGAGCCAATTAGGATTGGCCTACTCACAGTAAAGACTGGTCCTCTTGCCTCCGGCGGTATTGATATGGAGCGCGGCATCATGATGTATCTTAATGAGCGCAATAATATGATGGCTGGGCGCAAAGTTGAATTGGTTGTTGCAGATACTGGTGGAGTTCCAGCAAATACCAAAACCAAGGTTCAAGAACTGGTAGAGCGCGATAAGGTACAAGTGCTCATGGGCCCTTTGGCTGCATTTGAAGCGCTTGCTATTGACGACTACATTAAGACTCAAAAGATTCCAACCCTTTCGGTTGCTGCGGCTGAAGATATGACACAACGCAAACCAAACCCTTGGTTTGTTCGTGCTACATCCTCCTCAGCACAATGCTCCCACGTCATGGCCGACTACTGCGCCAAGATTATGAAATTCAAGCGTATGGTCATGATTGCAGATGACATTGCTTATGGCCATGAAATGAATGCTGGCTTCCAAAGGGTATTTGAGGAAAATGGTGGCAAGATTGTTCAAAAGTTGTTCCCACCTCTTACAGCGCCAGATTATGGTAGCTTTTTAGCCCAACTCAAAACAAACGTTGATGGTATCTTTTTAGGCTTTGCTGGATCAAACGGATTTCGCTTTGTGCGTCAATTTAACGAGTACGGTTTGCGCGGCAAAATGGCCATCATGGGCGGCATGACTGCACTCGATGAATCCGTACTCAAAAATATGGGTGACGAAGCGCTCGGTATTCAGACGGTGTGCTGGTATTCCGCAGAGCTGGATAATCCAATCAACCTAAAATTCGCCCCCGGCTTCCGCAAAACGTTTGGCTATGACCCTGGCTACTATGCAGCAGGTACTTATGTTAGCGGCGCAGTGTTAGAAAACGCTCTTAATGCTGTTAATGGTGACGCCAACAACAAAGACGCTCTGATGGCTGCTTTGAAGAAAACCAATATTCCTACCGCTAGAGGTCCAGTGAAGTTTGATCAATACGGCAATATTGTTGGCGATGTCTATATCCGCCAGGTTGAGAGAAAAGATAAACGATTGGTCAACGCCGTGCTACGTACATACACTAACGTAAGTCAGTTCTGGACATATGATCCTAAGTCTTTCTTGGGTCAACCGGTTTACACAAGAGACTATCCACCCGCGAAAAATCTTGAATCATAGGTCTTACTGAACATGCAGATATGGGCAATTCAGACCCTCAATAGCTTAGCTTTAGGGGGTCTTCTCTTTTTATTATCTTCCGGATTTGCACTCATCTTTGGTTTGATGCGGATCGCGAACTTAACGCACGGCGCTTTATTTATGCTGGGTGCTTATGTTGGTGCCACCGTTATTAGATCTGGTTATGGGATGTTTACTGCTGCTGCTGCTGCGCTGATCGTGATCGCCATTGTTGGCGGCATTATTGAGCGCCTCATTTTGCGCAGACTCTCTGGCAACCCTCAAGGTCAAGTGCTCGCTACTCTAGGTCTTGCTTTTATCATTGCCGACTTTTGTTTGGTGATCTGGGGTGGTGATCCAATTCCAATTGAGACGCCTGCCATGTTTCAGTCACCGATACAGTTTTTGGGTATCAGCTTCCCAGCGTATCGACTTGTGATTTTGGTTATTTCTTGCATCATTGGTATTGCTCTTTATCTACTCCTCGAGAAAACCCGTTTGGGTGCCATGATTCGTGCTGGCGTTGATGACATGCAAATGGCCCGCGCTGTTGGCATCCCTGCTTCACAGCTTTTTACGATTGTTTTTTGTTTAGGTGCAGGCTTGGCTGGTTTAGGCGGCACATTAGGTGGCCCAATCTTCAATGCTTACCCAGGACTAGATGCTGACATGCTACCCCTGGCATTAATTGTCGTTATCTTGGGTGGTGTTGGTAGCTTGGTGGGCACCTTTATAGCCAGCTTCATTGTTGGATTCATCTACAGCTTTGGTATCGCGCTAGTGCCAGACCTTGCTTATGTGATTTTATTTTTACCGATGGTTGTCGTCATTGCGTTCAAGCCAACTGGACTTTTTGGAACGATTCGCACATGAAAAAACTTGCTGGATTTTTAACCATCATATTTCTGATTAGCATTCCTTTTTATAGCGGAGAGTACTACATCAACTTAGCTAGTCAGATGTTGATTGCTGCTATTTTTGCCTCAAGCCTAAATCTTCTGGTTGGTTATGGTGGATTAACTTCACTTGGACATGCGGTGTATTTAGGTCTATCTGCTTACATCACCGCTTGGCTTATCACCAAAATTGGCCTGAGTCACGGCGCAACTGCGGCAATAGCGCTCACGGCTACAACAGTCATGGGTATGTTATTTGGCTGGATTGCATTGCGAGCTACTGGTCTTGGTTTTTTAATGCTCACCCTAGCTTTATCCCAGATATTTTGGGGATTAGCCTATCGATGGGTTGGAATGACCAACGGTGATAATGGTATTTCTGGCATTACTAGGCCAATGCCTTTTGATATCAACCTAGATCAAAGTAACTATTTTTACTGGTTTGTTTTAATTATTTTCCTAACGTGCATGCTCTTGATCACTAGATTAGTGCATTCACCCTTTGGAGCTTCCATTTGCGGCACAAGAGACCAGGCGAAGAGAATGACTGCTCTTGGATTCAATGTATGGCTCATTCGCTGGATTACCTTTGTCCTTGCCAGCTTCTTTGGTGCAGTAGCCGGACTTCTATATGTCTATTTCCATAAGTACATTCATCCAACTGTTATGTCGATTACTTCGTCAGCCGAAGCCTTGCTCTGTGTGATTGCGGGTGGTGCCGGTACATTAACGGGACCTATTATTGGCGCATTCTTGGTCATGATTCTGAAGAATTATGTTTCGGGCTACGTTGAGAGATGGAATATGCTACTAGGCGCAGTCTTTGTCTTCATCGTGCTCTTTATGCCAAGCGGAATTACGCCATGGGTTGCAGATAAAATCAGTCGCTTGCGGAATACAACGAAATGAGTAACGCATTAGAAATTAAACACCTGAATAAGAGTTTTGGTGGTGTCAAAGTCACTCAAGACCTCAGCTTAACCGTCAAGCCAGGCGAGAGACGTCTCATCATTGGGCCAAACGGTGCCGGCAAGACCACCCTATTCAATCAAATCTCTGGGGAACTGGCTTCTGACAGCGGAACAATTGCCGTGTTTGGAAGAGACCTCACCAAAAGTCCAGCCCATCTTCGTGCTCACGTTGGCGTTAGCAGAACTTATCAAATTATTACCCTATTCCCAAAGAATACGCTGGCACACAATGTCGCCTTAGCAATGCTAGGAACTAGCAAACGCAAATGGGAGGCACTCAAAAAGCTACAACTAAATGATCCTATTTATCTCAGGGCATTAGAGTTGCTAGATCAAGTAGGTCTTAAACATCGCGCAGATATGCTTATTAGTGAGATTTCCTACGGCGAGCAAAGGCGTGTTGAGATTGCTTTAGCGATGTCGCAAAATCCATCACTTCTTTTGCTAGATGAGCCGCTGGCTGGCCTCTCTATTGATGAGCGGATGATTGTACGAGATTTAATTAGCGCCATTCCAAAGACGACCACCATCATCATGATTGAGCATGATATGGATGTAGCACTGAGCTTTGCAGAAACGATTTCAGTACTCCATTACGGTAGCCTCATTGTTGAAGGTGACAGAGATTTTGTAGTGAACCATCCGAGAACGCGTGAGGTATATCTTGGCCACTGACATCCTAACCTTAGACAAGGTTAATGCGCACTATGGCGATAGCCATGTGTTACATGACATCAGCTTTTCTTTAAAGCAAGGCCAGTTACTGACATTGCTAGGTCGTAATGGTGCCGGTAAAACCACCACAATGCTGACCTTGTCAGGCCTGCTGAAGGCAAGCGCTGGAAAAATTATTAGCAATGGGAAAGAAATTCAGAAGCTACAACCAGAATATATTGCACGCTCTGGCGTTCGCCTAGTACCACAAGGTCGCAGAGTATTTGCCAATCTCAGTGTTTACGAAAATCTCATCATTGCAGCCCAGAAACGCAAGATCACCCATCCATGGTCAGTTGAAAGAGTTTATCAACTCTTCCCACAACTCAAGGATCACCAGCATCAAAGAGCTGGCACCCTATCAGGTGGCGAGCAGCAAATGCTGGTAATTGGTCGCGCACTCATGGGCAATCCTGACGTTTTACTACTAGATGAGCCGTCTGAAGGCCTTGCACCGCTGATCGTGCATGAAGTGAGCAAAGGGATTTCCAAACTCAAAGAAGAAGGTCTGTCCATTATCTTGGTAGAGCAGAACTTTAGCATTGCCATGGATCTGGCTGATTATTTTGTCGTTCTCAATACTGGCTACGTTGCTTACCAGGGAGAATCAAGTGAGGTTCGAGCCAATTCCGAGCTTGTTACACAACATTTAGGCGTATTCTAATTTTTATCAAGGAAATATATGTTTTTTACATGCACACCGCTCTGTAGCGACCCAACTCATAGTCATGACCACTCTCAATCTTATGCAGAACAATCTGCGGATGAATTTATTGCCGGCCTAAAACAGGGATCAAAGCAGAAAACAGTGAGCAAGAAAGTTGCTGGCTCTGTAAGCAAGCCTGTGGCAAAGAAAGTAGCTTCAAGCCTCAAGAAAACGATTGTTAAGGATAAGAAAGGTCGTTCAAAGGTGATTGATATTCATTGTCATTACCTCAACCCTGTAGTTGCAGCTCACACAGAGCACTTGCAAGCTGGCAAATATGACACTTCAATTATTTTTGCCAACGACCTCACACGCCAAGTCAATGTTAAACAAATGCGTGATCGCCATCCCAAACTGATTGGAATTGAAGAACGTATCAAAGATATGGATAAGATGGGCGTTGATATTCAAGCCGTTTGTCCTGCTCCATTTCAATATTTTTATTTCACTGAACCTGATCTTGGAGCAAGTCTAGCTCGTGAGGTGAACGAAGGTATTGCCTCTTTGGTCGCTCAGCATCCAGACCGCTTTGTAGGTATGGGTTCAGTCCCACTTCAGAATGCAAAATTAGCCGTTCAAGAGTTAGAGTATGCCGTAAAAAAACTGGGCTTGCGCGGCGTAGAAATCAACACCAACGTCAATGGTAAAAACCTTACCGATCCTAGTCTAGGTCTTGAAAAGTTTTTTGCTAAGGCTGAGGAACTAGGTATTGTCATTTTCTTGCACCCAGTGGGAACAACGCAAGCTGATCGCTATGTGAATCACTATTTCAACAATGTTATTGGTAACCCAATCGATACTACCATCGCATTAAGCCATTTGATTTTTGATGGTGTGATGGCAAGACACCCAAAACTAAAAGTGGTGGCTCCCCATGGTGGCGGCTACCTAGCTCACTATTGGGCTCGCATGGATCATGCATGGCGCGCACGGCCTGATTGCCGAACTGTCATCAAGAAAAAGCCTTCAGACTATTTGAAGAAAATGTATTTTGATACCATCACATTTGATCCAACTATGCTCGGCCACATGGTTGAGCAGTATGGTGCTGATCATGTACTGCTGGGTACTGATTACCCTTACGACATGGGTGAGGTTGACCCACTCGGCTTGATTCGCTCTGTAAAGAAACTCAGCAAAGATCAACGCCAACAAATTGAAGGCTTAAACGCAGCCAAATTACTCAAAATTAAACTGTAATATTGAGTTAAACCCTGTTAGTAGCCCAATCAAGCATTTGACTACTAACAGCGGATCGCACTATTCTCGAGATTTCTCGGACTGCTGGCAAATGCGCATTATCAGTTCGTGAGGCGAGCACTAATTCTCGATGAAGACCATCGACCTCTAATGTCAGCACATCTAGCTCATTTTTATTGAGTTCAACGAAGAACGCAGTAGATGGGGCAATCGTCACACCCTCGCCCGCCTTCACCAAACTCCGAATTGTTTCGATCGATTCAATCTCGGCAACCACGTTCAATTTTAATTTTTTTCTAGCCTGAAAACGATCAACAAGAAATAGCATACCTGGCGTCAGTATTAGTGGCATTTTTTCCAGCACCTCTAAATCGGTTGCGCGACCCTTGGGAAGTTGGTTGGCAATGCCAATAAGACACAATGACTCTGTAATTAGGGGTGTTAAATGCAACTTGTATGAAGGCAGTGGATTAGTCAATATGGCCATGTCTAATACACCGGTTAGCAAGGAATCATATAAACGAATACTGCGGCCTTCGATCAACTTCAGATTGATGTCTGGCAATTCATGTAAAGAGTCTGCCACCACCCTAGGCATTAAGATAGTCGAGATAGTTGGACTAGCGCCAAAAACCAGGGATCCCGCAGGATTTATGCCTTGGCCCGTAATCTCATGTTTGGCTTGAGCCACTTCAGCTTGGATACGGTTGGCATATTCCAAAAACTCCCTTCCTGATGCGGTTAGCTGGACCCCACGTGCAAGGCGGTTTAATAAAGTGGTATTAAGCTCTTCCTCTAGTTGCTTAATATGCCTCGTCAGGGCTGGCTGAGCTATCCCTAGCTTTTTGGCTGCACCTGATATGTTCCCCAGCTCGGCTATGGCAACAAAGTACTTAATGCTGCGTAATTCCATCTTTTAAACCCCAACTTTTAGTTACCCATAACAATTTGTTATAGCTTAACCCATAAAAAAGGTATTTGTATAGCCCTGAGGAATGGATTCAAATAGGCCCATAACAAAATAAACATTAAAAATAACATTTCGTGGAGGAGACACCCATGCTGAGCTTTCATAAGCTAATAGCAACATTTGTTATTTTTTTGAGTACTAGCGGTATAAGCTGGGCTCAAATTTCAGGAAACTACCCCAATCGCCCCATCACCGTAATTGTTCCGATGTCGGCAGGAGGCACCGCTGACTTAATCGCCCGCAACCTTGCTCCTGTTTTGACTGAAAAATTAGGGCAAAGTGTTGTGGTTGATAACCGCGTAGGTGCAAATGGTGCCATCGGGGAAGAATACTTTTCTCGCGCTAAACCAGATGGCTATACGTTAATGATTGAGTCGACCTCAGTTGTCACAAATCCTTGGATGAGCACGCTAACTTACGATGCTAAGAAAGCCTTCATTCCAGTTATTCAGATTGCATCGGTACCCTTAGTTCTGGTTGTCAACACTAGCAAGGTCAACTCACAAACTACCAAGGAATTTATTGCTTTAGCCAAGAAAAATCCTGGTCAACTGAATTACGCATCTTGGGGTAATGGTGGTATCGGACATTTTGGTGGCGAGATTTTTAAAAACGTCACTAAGACTGATATTGCGCATGTGCCCTATAAATCGACTGCTCAAGCCTTAAGTGACACTTTGGCAGGCCAAGTAGATGCAATGTTCCCAACTCTACCCTTAGCCATGCAACATCTAGGCGGAGGTAAGATCCGAGCACTAGCACTTACCTCCTCAGTAAGATCGCCAATGGCTCCCGATATTCCTACTATGGCAGAAGCAGGTGCACCTGGTGTCGAGGTTGAAACTTGGTTTGGAATTTTCTTACCGGCTGGCACTCATCCTGACATCATCAACAAAATAAATCAAACTACGCAAGCGATCCTGACAAGCCCAAGCTTTAAAGCACAATTTGAAAAGCAAGGATTTAGAGTGATTGGTGGCACACAAGCAGAGTTTTCAAAGTTTTATTTTGCTGAAATGGAACGCTACGGTCGCGTTGTAAAAGAAGCTAACCTCAAATCAGGGGATTGAATGAATCCTAATCAAATTTTTGCAAATGATTCAGTTGAGGAGGTAATTTCCAAGACAGGTGTTGCTCGAGCTTGGCTTAATACCGATAGCGAAGATCTCAGCATCAAGCCAGATGCCATTACCCTCAAAATCAGTGCCCACATCCCTGGTGACTCGCCAGCTGTTAAGGATGTATTTGAGCCTGCATTTAAGAGGCTGATTGCCATGACCAAAGGATCCGTAAAGGTCGAGGGTTATTGGGGCGGTAGCCTTCATAAAGAGCGTGATGGCATAGAAGCTTTGATTAGTGGAAAAACCGACATGTGCCCAGTATATTCAGCATGGGATGCATCTGCCTTTCCTGCTGCACAGAGCCTCAGCCTCCCCTTTATTTTTCCAAGTGCCGAGGTTGCAACAGCCGTTTCGGAAGAGTTGTATCACAAATACTTCAAGCATGACTTTGAAAAATGCCAAATTCTGATGGGTCGTTTGGTAGCGACTAGTGAATACAATTTATTTAGTCGCAAACCGATATCCTGCCTCGAAGATCTACAGGGTAAAAAAATTGCCTGCAGCGATGGCATGGAATTTGATATTTATACAGCGCTTGGAGCAATAGCAGTTGGATGCAGCACACCTGAAGCTAAACAGCGTTTTGCCAATCAAGAAGTAGAAGCTGTTTCTATTTCTGATAGCGCTGCGCATACTGCAGGAATCTATAAAGATGCTCACTACCGAGCCTCTGCAAATTTAGTCAGGGTTAATTTAGAGTACGGGCTCTCACACCACTTCTGGAATAAGCTCTCTCCTGAATTAAAGCTAATAGTCAATCAGTGGCTCAGGGGCCTTGCTCAAGCAGGCGCCCAACTCTTTTATGGTCTAGCTGGTGCAAGAGCGCGTTTAGCTTTTAAAGAATCTGGCATGACCTTCATCGATATCTCTGGTGATGAGATCAATCAATGGAAAGATAAACTGGCCGGTGTTGAAGCCAGCTTTTGTCAGCGGATGGAGTCTCTTTCATATCCTTCCTCGGCCATGATCAAAGCTATTGATGATTCGAGTAAAAAATATTCCAAGCTATCTGCAGATGAGCTCATGAATCAATCTCTAGCAAACCCCTTTACTAACATTACACCGCTGAATTAAATGATGGGTGATAGTAAAAAAATTGGTATTGTTGGCTTAGGCCTGATGGGTCAAGCTTTTGCAAAAAGACTGGAATTCCATCAGCTTTCAATCTTAGGTTTTGATATCAACGAAGAACGATGCGCCGAGTTTGGGGCATTAAGAACCTGCAAAACACCAAACGAATTAGCAAAACTGTGTGAAACCCTCATCCTCTGTTTATTCGATGGCAAGCAAATCAAAAGCCTACTCCTGGGTCCAAATGGATTGTTGAAGGATGCTGATCGTATTACAGACAATCTAATTTGTACCAGCACCTGCGAACCTGATGAAATCATTGAGATCGCAGAGGCCTGTGAGCAACACGGCGTGCGCTTTCTCGAAATGCCAATTTCTGGCACTAGTAAGCAAGTCAGCAATGGTGACTCATTAGGCTTAATGGGGGGTAATGAAGGCCTAATCGAGGAATTAGCGCCTATCCTGAGCGCTATGTGTGAAAAGAAAATGCATGTGGGCCCTATTGGAACGGCTAGCAAATCCAAGTTAGCAGTCAATTTAGTCCTAGGATTGCATAGAGCCGCGCTTGCAGAGGGCCTAGTCTTTGGAAGTCGTATTGGCTTAGATCCAAATAAGCTGTTGGAGATTTTACAAAACTCAGCGGCAGCATCTAGCGTGATGAAGATTAAAGGCCCGCTAATGGCCAGCCAAGATTACGACAACCCACAAAGTCGTGTAGATCAGAGCTTAAAAGATTTTGGCCTGATACAAAAATTGGCTAATCAAGCAAAGCAAGCCCTCCCCTTCGCTACTCAATATATTGCACTACTAGAGTCATGCATTGATGCGGGTGAAGGCAAGAAAGATAACGCCATTATTGCTGAAGCAATTCGCCGAACTGAACTGAAATAGAAATGAATCCAACCAACATACGCTATGCCAATGCCTTTGCCTTAAAGGTTCCCCTCATCAAGCCGATGTTAATGTCTGGCACACGCATTACCCATGCTGAAACACTGATTGTCAGAATTGAGGCCAACAATGGTGTGATTGGCTGGGGAGAAACCACAGCAGCTCCAAGCCACGGCGGACAGAGTCTCGAAGAGATGCACCGGATGTTTGCTGTTGACCTCAGAGAGAATCTTATTGGGAAAGATATTCTCAACCTATCCGGCATTACCCAAGAACTCTGCTTGCGTTACCCTAAAGCGAGTGGCCCTGTAGCTGCTATTGATATCGCCTTATATGACGCTCTTGGAAAGCACCTGCATATTCCCTCATATACCTTAATGGGCGGCAAGAGGCGGGATGAAATCGCCCCGCTGTATCTAGTGGGTACAAATACGGTTGAGTCTGATATTGCTGATGCCAAGAAATATTTTAGTCAAGGCTATCGATTTTTCAAACTCAAACTCGCCGTCAAAACTCCTGAGGAAGATATTCAGTCTGCCATTAGCATCAGAGCAGCAATTGGGCCAGAAGCAAAAATTTGTGCTGATGCAAATACCGGCTATTCGACCGAGGAAGCGATAGCATTTTTACAAAAAACTCAAGATGCCCACATTGAATTTTTAGAGCAGCCACTTGCGAAAAACAATCTAGATGGACTTGAAAAAATCTGTAGCCTTAAGATCGCGCCTATTGGCCTAGATGAATCGATCACCAGCGTTCAAGACATCATCAAGTGCACCCGCTATGGGATTTCAGGGGTCTCTCTCAAGACTTTGAAACTAGGCGGCATTACAGGGGTTTTACGAAGTGCCAATATTTGCGAGGCCTTTAATTTAGAAATTAATCTCGCTGGAAAGATAGCTGAAACATCAATAGCATCAGCTGCTGTTCTTCATTTGAGTGCAGCCTTAAATTATGTGAACTGGGGCGTTAGTCCAAGCCATCTTTACCTATCTGAAGATGTAGTGACTTCACCACCACAGCCAATAAATGGCATGTACACCATTTCGAATCGTCCTGGTCTAGGCATTGATGTCGACGAATCGCAACTAAAACGTTTCCATATTCCAGGATAAATAGCAAATGAAAAGGCAGGTAAAAGTAGCATTAATTGGATTTGGTTGGTGGGGAAAAAATCTGGCTAAGGCCATAGAAGACTCCTCCAAAATCCATCTTGAGATGATTGTTAGTAAAGATCTGGAAGATACCGAAGCTTATGGTCAATCTCATCAGATTAAAGTCAGTGATAAATTTGTTGACGCACTATCAAACTCTACAATTGAGGCAATCATACTAGCAACACCTCATTCGCTTCATGCTGAGCAAATTATTGCAGCCGCTAATGCCGGAAAACATATTTTTTGTGAAAAGCCTCTGGCCCTCACACACCATGATGCAAAAATGGCTATTGCGGCATGCGCTAAAAATAACGTTGTGTTGGGAGTCGGTCAAAATAAACGGTTTTGGCCTTCAATGCAAAAATTACGAGAAGTGGTTGCGACTGGTGCCCTTGGAAACATGATGCATATTGAAGGTCACTATAGCAATGAACATTCCACTAAATTCTTTTCTGAATGGCGCGATAAACCCACTGAGTCGCCTGCAGGCGGTTTAACCGGAACCGGTATTCATATTATCGATGCCTTAGTGAATTTAGCCGGTAATGCCAGTGAAGTCTCGGCCCATGTGGCTAGCTTTAGGTCAGGCAAAGATCCACGCGATGCAAGCTCGGTCAATGTGCGTTTTGATAATGGCATTAGCGCCTACTTTGCCATGATCAGGGCCACCCCCTTTTTTTGGCGCATTCATGTATTCGGTGATGCGGGATCTGTAGAGGCCATAGGCGAAACAGAATGCGTTCTCAGACTGAGTGGTGGTCGTATGGAGCGGTACACCTTTCCAGCGATTGATTCCATTAAATATGAATTAGAGGCCTTTGCTACTGCAGTCTTAACAAACAACAGCACACCTTATCCTATTAGTACTGCAGAGATGAGTCAAACGATTGCCCTATTTGAAGCGATTGTCCAGTCGGTTACCGAGCAATCGACTGTGAAGGTCTCTAAATGACCTTCAAAATAGATTAATCTATAGAAATAAGGGTTTCTAACTAGTCACATCAATTTAGATATAAGGTAATCTTTAGAAGTTGTATCCCACTACTATTCTAATAAATTAAAGAGACTATGAACAAAATATTACTGAGGGCTTTATCGCTCGCATTGTTTAGTGCCTTTGCTGCAAAGGCTGGTTACGCTGCCGATCCAGCGCCAATAAAAGTCGGGATCTTACTGCCTTTAACGGGTACTTTTGCCGCTGTAGCTGAGACACAACGTGATGGCGCATTACTAGCAATCGATGTCGTAAATAAGCGTGGTGGCTTGAACATGCCTAACGGCAAAGTTAAGGTTGAAGGCGTGGTTGCCGATGACGAAGCCAAACAAGACGTCGGCGTTCGTCGCTACCGTTATATGGTAGATGAAGGCGTCAAAGGACTGGGTGGTCAAACTTTTGCACCGCTTGCTTATGCCATTAATGCGATGGTTCATAAAGACCCATTGCCCTACTTCCCAGTATGCGTAATGTCAAAAGAAGCCTTTGAAAAAGGAAAGCTCTCTCCAACGACATTTGCAACGGCCTACAGCCCATGGACTGTTGGTTACATGGCCGGTCAAGCAGCAGTTAAAACTTTAGGCAAGAAGAAAATTTTCTTCCTAGCTCGCGCCGATAGTTTTGGGTGGGATATTCGTGATGGCGTATATGCCGCTGCTAAAGAGTATGGTGCTGAAATCGTTGGTTACGATGAGCTATCTCTTGGTACAGCTGACTACACCACCGTTTTGCAGAAAGTTAAAGCAGCTAAACCAGATGTCTTCATTGCATCTCAATTTGCTGCTGATGCTGTTGCTCTCCTAAAACAGGCCAATCAAATGGGCCTGAATAAAGATATGACCATCTTCAATGCATTTATCACGAATACAGTTGCCAAAGGCTTGCCACCAGAAGCGCTGGAAGGTGTTTATGCAATGCACTACTTCTACTATGACCTCGATAACTTCCCAGATAAAGAAGTGGCTAAGAGTGCTAAAGAATTTACAAACCTCTATCGTGCAAAGTATGGTCGTCCACCAGATGCCTATGCAGCTATTGCATATATTGCGTATCTAGAAATGTTCAGAGGCTTTGAATTATCAAAATCTTTCGATCCAATAAAATCATCGGCAGCCATACTCGCTAATGGCGGAAACTTTAATACTAATGTTAAGGGCCCTGCACAATGGCGTGAAGACCATGCTGCTGAATATAAATATGCGGCCTTCTTAGTTAAAGGAAAAGGCGCTAAAGAGCAAAAAAATGAATGGGATTTATTCTCTGTCATTGGCTCTGCTGGTGGCAATCAAGTAATGCCATCGTTGAAGTCTTTAGGTTACTAATACCTTAATACCATCCCCCACTCTTATACGTGGGGGATTTCTTAATATAGAACTTCATGAGTAATGTGATATTGCAAGCACAAGGCGTTACCAAGCGCTTTGGAAATCTTGTGGCAGTAAATAGTGTCGACTTCACGGTAAAAGAGTTTGAAGTAGTTGGTATTCTCGGGTCAAATGGAGCAGGTAAAACAACCTTTTTTAATCTCCTAACAGGCCTCTTCTTTCCAGACGAAGGCGTTATTACCTATAGAGGGGTTGATATCACTAAGATGTCAGCTCAAGATCGTGTTGAAAAAGGACTCACTAGGACATTTCAGCTCACTTCAACCTTTGATAATTTAACTGTCACCGACAATCTTCTGCTGGTCTACTTTCGGAAGAATCACGCCTCATCGATTAAAGATTTATTGCTGACAACACGCAAATCCCATTATCAAAATCCTAAGATTTTAGATATTCTTGCAACCTTCAACTTGGAAGACGTGAAGGATAAATTGGTGCAGCACCTCAGCCTTGGTGAAAAACGCCGCTTAGAAATTGCTATGGCCGTCCTTGCAGAACCCAGAGTTCTGCTGCTAGATGAACCTCTGGCTGGTCTTGCTGAATCTGAAATTAAAGGTGTACTAGATGTATTGCGCCAGCACATTGGCAAACAAACCATCATCTTGGTTGAGCACAAAATTTCCCATATTGAAAACTTTGTTGAGCGCTTGATTGTGATGCACGAAGGTCGTGTGATTGCCGAAGGTGGGTATGAGGAGTGCCTTAATCATCCTGAGGTAAGAAGAAGCTACTGGCAAATAGAATCTGAAGATGGTGTAGAAAATGAATAATCCTACAACCCTAGAAGTGATTGGATTAAATGCAGCTTATGGCGAATCAAAAGTCCTTTTTGATATCAATATCAAGCTGCATCCAAATGAAATAGTCGCCTGTGTTGGACGCAATGGCTCGGGTAAAACCACCCTGCTCAAAACCATCTCCGGGTTTTTGCATCCTAGCTCTGGTGAAATCAAAAGCATAGATCATGACCTCATTGGTTTAAGACCATATCAAATTGCACAGTCTGGGGTGAAGTATGTACCTCAGGACAAAAAAGTATTCTCAGATCTCACTGTTCGTGAAAATTTAGAACTGGGCAGTTATGCCAACAATGATTACAACTGGGATCCGGTATTTGATTATTTTCCAAAGTTAAAAATCCTGATTGATCGTAAAGCCGGGTTTTTAAGTGGCGGCGAAAGACAAATGTTGATGATTGGTCGAGCCATTCTAGGTGCGCCTGAAGTCCTTCTGATTGATGAACCCACAGAAGGTTTGGCACCAAGCATTGTTACCCACTTACGCCATGTATTTACAGATCTCAGTAAAAAGGCATCCCTTATCATCGTCGAGCAAAATCTGCCCCTGGTCTGCGCTATCTCTAATAGAGTCTACGCAATTAGAGAAGGCCATGTTGTTGCCGAACTGAGTACTCGCGATGAGATTAACCCCAATAATTGTGAGCAGTATCTCTAGAGGATCTTTAATGTTAGATACATGGCGCTGGTGGCGCGGAATACTCATTGCATTTGGTCTAGTGGCTATTAGCAGGCTATTTATTCCGCTGCCATTTTTAAATGAAGTACTCATCTTTTCTATTTATACAATTGGCTGCAATTTTTTACTGGGCAAGGTTGGATTTATCTCATTTGGGCAGCCGGCCTATTTAGCTATTGGAGCCTATGGAACCGCCTTTTACTTGTTTTATTTTGGCACTAATCCCTACATTGGAATTCTTGTTGGTCTCGCTAGCGGTCTGATTTTTTCAACCTTAGTTGCACCGATGTTTGTTCGACTGCGGAGTGACTATTTTGCACTCGTCAATTTGGCTCTAGCAGTCATTATTTTTTATATGATGCAAAAAGTATTTGCTGGCATTACGAAGGGAGACAATGGTTTATGGTTCCTAGCTAGCATTGCCTCAACCCCACTACTTGATCTAACCAAGCCGAGTGACTTTTTTACCTTTAGCTTATTGGTAGCAATTGCATTGTGGGCTTTCTATAAATATATTGATGGCACTATTTTTGGGGCGTGCTGCTTGGCCACCAAAATCAATGAGACCAAATTACAATTCTTGGGCTACAGTAATTTCCGCATACGCCTCATTGCATTTGTCATTGCCAATACCAGTACTGCTCTAGCTGGATCCCTCTATGCTGTGTACCTGGGCTCAGTAAGCCCTGAAATTACGAGTCCAGCTAGAACAGCCGACCCTGTTGTGGTCACTATTCTTGGAGGTGTCGGCAGCCTCTTTGGCCCATTGGTCGGGACGATTGCCTATACAGGCCTACGTGACGTGATTAGCAAATTAATCGGCAATTGGGAATTTTTTATCGGCGCTATTTTGGTCATTATTATGCTTACCAACTCCAGCGGACTGTACGGTAGTGCCGAAGCGCTCCTGAAAAAGTTAGTGAATAAGTTAAAGTCGCAAGCAGAAAAACAGGTGCTTAAATAATGGATGGTCAATTACTTGTATCAGGCGTTATCTTTGGTTTTAGCTTAGCCAGTATTTATTTTCTGATTTCTATTGGGCTATCGCTTTGCTTTGGCCTCATGCGGATCATCAGCCTAGATCAGCTACTCTATTACTCATTCGGCGCCTATATCACCTATACAGTTACTACTATCACTGGTAGCTTCTGGCTAGGAGTGCTGTGTGGCGTCATTGTAGGTGGACTACTGGCATTTTTTGTTGAGCGCGCCATCTTCAGAAGAATCTATGAACGTGAGTTAACTTTCAGCATGATTACCTCCTTTGGCGTGCTACTCGGCGGGATTGGGCTGATCAAGTTCATCTGGGGTGTTGTTCCCCGCCCTGTCAAAACACCATTTACAGATCAAATTGTTTTAATTGGCACAGAAATTCCTGCCTATCGTTTGCTGGTGATATTGATAGCGGGACTGGTTTACTTAGGCATCTGGCTATTCTTAAACAAAACGATTATCGGCAAAGCTATTCGCGCTGGTATAGAGGATATGAATCACGTTGAAGGCTTGGGCATCAATGTCACAAGACTTTTTACCATTACCTTTGTACTAGCAGCATCTCTCTCGGCCCTCGGTGGAGCGCTTTATGCTCCGCTCATCATTGTTGATCCAAGCATGGGTCTTGAGGTGCTCGCCTTCGCATTTATGGTGGTCATCATAGGTGGTCTAGGCAGTATCAAGGGCACTTTGATTTCGGCGATTATTGTTGGTCAAGTAGTATCCATCGGTTCCTTGATTTACGCACCACTTGCCATCATGGCCCCTTTTGCCATGATGCTGGTCATCCTACTAATTAAACCAACAGGATTATTTGGAAGCAAGCTGACAAAGTAAGACTAGAAGCTAGCCTTACTTTTTTAGCTAGTAGAGCCAGTATCCGTCCAGCTTGCTACACGACCAGCGCTTACAGCCTCTTGCGCAGAGAAGTTAAGCTCAACCTTGATGCCGTTGATGGGTTCGCGCATAAATAATTGATAGAGATTTGAGTTGTGAGCTTTGCGCTCACTGAACTCGACGCCATTATCTGTAAGACGCTTAACAAACTCATTAATGCCATCGCAGTTAAAGCACACATGGTCAATGCGAGCAGAACCTAGAGCGCCCGCTGCAGAATAGTCTTGATTTGATTGATCGCTGGGTGTTTTCAAATAGGTATCTTGGTGCTCAGAAAACTTTGCCTTGCCGATATGAACAACATCCTGATTGCCGATATACAACCAATACACCGGAAAGCCAAAATCTGGATGATCACCACTTCTAAACCCCAAGTTAGTACAAAACCAGTCTCTTGTACCCTCGGGGTCATGAGTGAGGATCAGGATATGCTCCATAAACTTTAGACCCATTTTCTTTACCCTTTCTCTTTATTCTGAATCATTTTTTTGGAGCCGGCACTTGAGTGCGATACCAATCTGAAATCCACTCACCCGTCTTAATCAAAACGCCTTCTTTTTTCTGTATATGATCAAGCAGCTTTTCAAAATATCCGATACGGTGTGGTGCGCCAGTAATATAAGGATGCACACTGAGCGCCATCACACGCGGAATGCTTGCACTCTCAGACCATAAGCGCTCAAATTGATCTATACCTCGAGTCAACATCTCCTCGGCACGATTGCTCTGCAACAACATCATCGGAATGTCATTCATTTCAACGGTATAAGGAACTGATAACACTGGTTTTGGATTGGCTTTAATCCATACAGGCTGATCATCCAATACCCAATCAGCTACATACTCAATTCCGGCTTTAGATAGGCAGTCAATCGTCGTATCGTTTTCGGTTAAGCCTGGGCTCTCCCAGCCCACTGGAGCCTTACCGCTAAATTTCTTGATCGCTTCAACAGTTTGCTCAATTGCCTCAAGTTGATTTGGCAATTTATGCATAGGACCCTGAACATAGCCATGCCCCATCATCTCCCAGCCTTTATTTAAGCCTGCCTCAGCAACACGGGGATATGAAGTACAAACAATGCCATTAGTAGCGAGGGTTGGCACAATATTGCGTTGATTAAGGGCATCAAAGATGCGCCAAAAACCCACCCGCATTCCGTATTCATGCCAAGCCCAATTGGGAAGGTCAGGTTGCAGCGGTTGACCCATGGGTGGTGACAGTACCGTTCTGGGCATTGGATTCTCCATTGACCAGTGCTCTATATTGACAATTAACCAAACCACCATCCTGGCCGATTCTGGAAGGACTAAATTAGGTCTGTCCACTATTGCAGAAAAGGGGACGCGAGTACTCAGCAATTCATTCATTTATGTCTCTTTTAGTATGGTTTAATAAAATAAAGGCTATTTTTAGTTCTGTCATATTACCTTCCGACCAATTCAATGTAAACCGTGAATATACAAAGTCTATCGAATATTTTTGAGCGCGATACAGTCGCCGCTTTTTGCCAACATGCCCCCGTACACATTGAGGCAAGCAAAGCTGGCCTGCTTAACGGGTTATCTTATGGCCTTAAGGATATATATGATATTGAAGGCATTCCAACCGGCTTTGGCAGCCCAGCTTGGCTCAATAGCCACCCCATACCAACGATTAGCGCTGCGTTTATTCGGACCCTCTGCAATGCTGGGGCAACACTGCTGGGTAAGACCCATACCGATGAATTAACTTACAGTATTTTAGGCATCAATGCGCATTATGGGACGCCAATCAATAGCGCTTCACCAGAACGTGTTCCAGGCGGCTCCTCTAGTGGGTCTGCTGCTGCAGTGGCTGCTGGGTTAGTAGACTTTGCCATTGGTTCAGACACTGGCGGCTCTGTCAGAGCGCCAGCCAGTTTTTGCGGTATTTACGGCATCAGAACAACGCATGGTCGCATTTCGCTGGCCAATGCAAGACCGTTAGCTAAAAGTTTTGACGCTCTCGGATGGTTTGCGCAAAGCCCCAAAATACTTAGACAGGTTGGAGAAGCGCTATTAAATAAAGAGGTGGCCAGTATTCATAAAAAGCCTCAATTTTTTATCCTCAAAGAAACCTTTGACCTGATCCCTGAAGTCATTGCACATACCCTTAAAAAAACCATAACCAAGCATTTTAATTTTTCACTAGAAGAAATATCCATTGCACCTGAAAAGCTTTCTGATTGGGCAGAGACCTTTCGCATTGTTCAAGCCTCTGAAATATGGCAAGAACATGGACAATGGGCACAGCAGCATCTTCATGAGTTTGGTCCTGGCATTAAGGAGCGCTTTGAAATCGCTCAATCATTGGATCCAATTGCAGTTCAATCTGCCATCCAGAATAAGAATCGCATTACCCATTACATCAGGGGATTAATCAGTGCATTGGGTGATAGCCAAACTGAGGCGATTCTAGTATTGCCAAGCACAGGCTGCATTGCCCCGCTCTTGAATTCAAGCGCCAGCGAACTAGAACAAGTGCGAAAACATCTTTTTCAGCTATTGTGCATTGCTGGCTTGGGTGGCTTACCGCAAATCAATTTACCACTATGCAAATATGAAGGAGCGCCACTAGGACTCTCCCTCATCAGCAATGCTAACGAAGATTTGTTATTGCTAAATATTGCTGATGAAATGGGATAGTCTTAATCTGGTGCTGCGCCTGATTCTTTGACTACGACATTCCACTTCTTCAACTCGCTAGAGAGGAAATTTTTCGCATCTGCAGGAGATTTACTTAAGGTAATATTGGCGCCACCGTTCAAGATGCGTTCCGCAATATCTGGCATCGTTAAGGACTTAGTCAGCGCATCGAATAATTTATTTACTATTTCTGGTGGAGTGCCTACTGGTGCCATCATCATTTGCCAAGAGCCCGTTTTATAGTCGGGATATCCCAATTCAAGCATCGTTGGAACATTGGGTAATCCAGGCTGTCTAGCAATTCCAGTAACAGCATAACTTTTAATCTTGTTGGCAATCATGAATTGTTTGACTGACGGCAAGGTATTAAACATGACTTGAGTTTCACCGCCAACCAATCCAACAGCAGCAGGACCGCCCCCGCCTTTATAGGGCACATGAGTCATCTTTGTACCAGTTAGTTTCATGAACACTTCCATCTCCAATCGATTCGCACTACCGCCACCCGGAGTAGCGAAATTAAACTTATCAGGATTGGATCGAAGATAGGTAATGAGTTGCGTAACATTATTCGGTGGAAATTCGTTATTACCGACCAAGGCACTAGGCACATCAGCCACTTGAGTGATTGGGATAAAATCACGCAGTGGATTGATATTCAAGCCTGGAAATAAAGTGGGATTAATGGCCAGAGTTCCAATATTGCCCAAAAAGATAGTGTAACCATCAGGCGTAGATTTTGCTGCTGCCTCCATCCCAATATTTCCAGCGGCTCCCGAGCGATTATCAATGATGACTTGCTGCCCTAAAATTTCGCTCATCTTGACGCTAATAATTCGACCAATAAAATCCGATGCCCCACCAGGCGCAAACGGAATGATCATCTTAATGGGTCTATTGGGGTAAGACGTAGCTTGCGCAAATACTGAAAAACTCAATCCAATCAATGCGCAAAAGAGAGCTAGTTTCTTCGTCACTTCAAATACACGCTTCTGGTAAATATTCATAAATTTCCAAAAAGTGAGGTGCAAGCTATTAGTAAATATCGTCAGCAGGCTCAATGGGGAGCGAAATCGGCTTCTTTAAGCGAGCCGATAAATCAAAGGCTTTCGTAATCATGAGATTGCGATGCGCCTCAGCTGCAGTGGCTGCAGGGGTTGGCAGATTTAAAGACACGCGATTCAACCATGACTCAGTTTCCTCGCGCATTGGGCCGCGCAACTCTCCTAAAGCCATATCACCTGGAGGATAGCTACCCATAAAATCGACTCGACGCGCAGCATCAGGAGCATAGCCTTCACCTTGTGCCTTATTGGTAGCTAGAACGATGTCACGATGGGTATCGTCGATCGTCAATACTCCTTCCGTGCCAACAATCCCAACATCTAAACTGTAAACAGCGCCGGGCCAAACCACTGGCAAGGCCCAGGAAATGGTTGATTGATAAATAGTTCCATCCGAAAAAGTAATCACACCGGAGGTGGCATCTATCCCTTTGTATTCTGGGCCGAGCGCCCTATCGACGGAACGAGCATAAATCTCGACAGGTGTTTTACCTTCCATCATCCACATGACAATATCTAAAGCATGTGTTCCGGATATCACCATGGGTGATATTTTTTCAGGATGATCAGTGCGCTTGTAGTTATCAATTGCGACTAGGCGGTTCATGAATGCCCTAGAAGAAACCAATGTGACATCTCCGAGCTGACCCGTGCTGACTTTTTCTTTGGCTGCTAACCAGCGCCTACGAAAACGCTGTGTATAGCCAACTACAGCGTCTACACCCGCTTCTTGAATGGCTTTTAGTACCCTAGCTGAATCACCCAAGTCAGTTGCCAAAGGCTTTTCGATCATCAATGAATGTTTGCGCTCTACTGCTGCCAAAATGGGATCAACGTGCAAATGCTCATCCGTTGAAACAATGGTAGCGTTCACCTCAGGACGATTCAGCAATTCCCGATAGTCGGAGGTAACAAAATCCGCCTTTAATTTCTCGGCAACAAACTTTGCCCTCTCTGGATTCTTTTCTGCTATACCAATCCAGCCAACTTGAGCATGTCTAGCAGCAACTTCACCCCGAAATAATCCAACGCGACCCGCACCAACAATGGCTAAACCAATGTTTTTTGCCTGACGATCACGCATGGTTAACCTGCAACCAGCTTCAACTTCTCCTGAGAGAGCGGCAGATAAACAGGATCACCCGTTTCAGCAGATAAATCTGCGGCCATATAGACTTCCATGACTGTGCGAGCCTGCTCACCAGTGACCAATACGGGACGATCAAAGGCAACAGCCTCAATAAAGTGAACCGTCTCGGAAGCCATTGGTCCAGCAAAAACGTGATCGACCTTTTCACCGGGCATAGTGGACATCGGTAATTGCATGCCTTTTTCTACAGTATTAATCACCACATCTTTATGGCTATCATCCACCATCACAGCACCCTCGGTGCCAATAAATTCAATCCAAGTGGTTGAAAAATTAGGGTAGCCCAATGGCAAGCTCCAGCCTCCACCAACCACAAAAGATAAACCGTTATCCATCGTGACAGTGATCCATTGCGAGTCTGGAATATCTGCACCAGTTGATTCACGCATAGCGCCGTAATTGACTTGTGAATAGACTTTAACCGGCTTTGCAGGCTCTAAGCACCAGAATACGAAGTCGAGATCATGTGTTGACTCCATAGCGGCTGGGGATAATTTCACGCGACCGCTGATTTTTTTACCTAAGCCTCTTGTAATATGGCGACTCACTAAAACAGTGACTGGCTTACCGATAGCGCCTGAAGTAATCGATTTTTTTACATATGCAAACTTAGGATTGAAACGTTGTGAATATCCAATCGTAAATTTAAGATTCGATTTTTTAGCGAGGGTAATAAGTTCGTCAGCCTCTTCCAGCTCTATAGCAATGGGTTTTTCTAAGAAGACATGCTTACCTGCTAACAAAGCATCGCGCGCCATTGGAAAATGGGTTGTCTCTGGTGTGGCAGAAATAATAATCGCATCGATATCTTTGATTTTTAGAATATCACGATAGTCTGTGGTAGCAGTTTTAGCCTCTACCAAATCAGCCATCTCTTTTAAGCGTAGCTCATTAGTCTCGGCTATATGAATATCTTTTACCAAGGCACTTGCTCTCGCAGCCTCCGTACGAATCCCACCACACCAACCAGTACCAATAATGCCAAGATTAATTTGCTTCATGTCTCCACCTTTATATTTTTAATATCAAATTTACAAGCTATAAACCGAAATCTATCGAACGGTTTTACGAGCAATCACTACATTATCAAACACTAAATTCTGAGTCCAAATCCATCTAGCGCCAGAAAATATTTCCGGATAGCGCGTGTAGGCTGGTAAGGCATTAACACCAATATCCTCATCGGTGTATTCCCAAGCACGAGGCCAGTTCAAATCATTAAAGCGTTTAGATTGCCAGTTTTCTGGAATCGGGTAATGAATAGCAAAGCATTGATCTTTACAATCAGGCTTCTTGGCAAATGGATGAACACGGCCTTTTAATGGTGTGTCATGCACATTGCCTTTTTCCACTACCTCAGACGGATCATTTAAAGGTGCAATATAAAATGTTTGCGCCTTCCATGAGCTATCTGTCATCGTGCCATCGCTAAACTTGGCAATTAGACCACCATCGCCTGGATACCACTGGCTGGTTTTCTCGGTAACGGGCACAGGGAATTGCTCCATTCCTAAACCTAAGTGCTCATCCCAATCCACCAATAAAAAAGCTATGGTGTATGGGCGCTTCACTTTGAATTTCACAATTGCAGAATTAAAAGGAGTGTATGGGGTGTTATCTACTGAGACCAGCTTACCATTGACCCACATCTCATAATAGTTATCAGCAACAATGTAACCGGTAATGACTTCACCATCCGGATCCACAACCACCACTGGTGCATCCTTGGCAGATACCTCGGAAGTATTCTTAGGAGTAATCTGCGCGCACTCACTATATAAATCAAAGCTCTTAGGGCCAAACCCTTTTTGTAGAGCTGTTTCTGCAGGAACGGTGATCACAGTACCATCTGTTGCGGTAATTTTTCCAACGGAACTCAGGCGGTGGTTCGCAACTGTTACGGGGCACTTGTAAAGTGTCTCAATAAAAGGGGTTGCTGGCCCTTGCGTCACCATTCTTTTATAAACGGTGTTATCGGGATCCAGCTTTGCCTCACCTACCGCGATAGCTGACTGCCAACATAGAGTTGCCATGATTAAAAATGTAGACTTTATTAGCAAGTGTTTCAAATTCATAGGCCACCCCTTGTTAGTTCTAAGAACACATTACGCCTTAATTGCGGCATTCACTCTTGGCATTACCTCAGTAGCAAATAGTTCCATTGAACGTTTTGCTAACTTTGGATCCATCCAATCATGACCAGCATATAACAATTGGCCGAAATCGCCTACATGCTCTCTAAAGGCCAAAATTTGATCCACAACTGAATTTACGGTACCGGCAAGCACCAATTTCTTGGTTACATACTCTGGAGTGAGCTCCGAATCAGGCATATTTTGATCTAATTTGAACAAATTACTGCGACCACCACCACCAACTAATTTACGCACCAATTGCTTAAAGTAAAAATGGTATGGTCCGCCCTCTTCATAGGCATAACGCTGTGCCGTAGCTTCGTCATCAGCAACAAAAATACTTTTAGCAATGCGCCATTCATCAGGATGAGCAACTGCACCAACCGCTTCACGGCCTTCAACATATTTTGGCCAATGGGTCTTGACCCACTCAGGGAGTAAAAATGGTGCTGAAATAGGCTGCCAGCCGCGCTTTGCCATCTCCGTGACACCTTTAGAAAATGGCGCTACTGCAGTACCAACGATCAATGGATGGGGTTTTTGGAATGGTTTCATGATGAAACCTTGGCCAATTTCTGGAATCATGGTCTTTTCAACCGAGATATTCCAGTAGTCTCCTTTAATATTGTAAGGTGGCTCCGACTCCCAAATCTTCAACACCATATTAATGCCTTCAACAAACATCGCATTGCGATCTCTGTCGTAGTTACCAAAAACTTCAGCATCTGACATCAAACCGCCTGGGCTAATACCCATGATGAAGCGGCCTTGTAGAAGGTGATCAAGCATCGCTGCTTGAGCAGCCACATTTGCAGGGTGTGAATTTGGTAAGTTAATCGTACCTGTACAAAGCTTAATGTTCTTAGTCTGGCTGATTAAGGTAGCTAAAAAGATCATAGAAGAAGTGACGGTCTCAGCGGCGTCAGTAACATGCTCACCAACGTATGCTTCGGAAAAGCCAAGCTTATCGGCCAAAATAATAGCTTCTTGATCCTCCTGCAAAGTCTCCAATAGATTACGTCCTGGAGGATGAAGAGGCATCATAAAAGTACTATATTTCATATTATTTTCCGTTTGCAAATGAATGTTAATCAATAAAAAACTGCATCAAACCTGAACCGCTTTTGCATAAGCTCCGTTACAAAAAAGCAAGGTTTCTTTTTTTAGATAGTTGTAGCGCTCAATTTGACCCAAAAATAGAATGTGATCACCGACCTCTTGTGAGCTTACTGCTCTGCATTCAATATTTGCAGCGCAATCATTTAATACTGGTAAACCGCCGATACCTACGCTAGTGCCCACACCTAAAAATCGATCTTCTAATGGTCTTGAGAATTGCTTTGATAGTGTCAATTGCTCCATCGAAAGAACATTAATGACGAATCTAGAGGCTTCCATAAATGCATTTAGGCTTTTAGATTGTTTAGATAGACTCCACAGAACAATGGGGGGATCCAAGGAGACTGAGCTAAATGAGTTGGCTGTTAGACCCACTTTTTGTCCATTTTTATCTAAAGTAGTGACAACTGTAACGCCTGTACCGAAACATCCCAGTACGTTGCGAAGTTCTTTTGAGTCAAGCTTGTCACCGCAGACCTCTAACTGCATATCGTCTCCAACTTTTTATCGTTTTAAATACATGAATATGATCTAGTGATCAGTTGATCATTTATAAGTAATCATTTGATCTATAACAATAAGTATAAACCCTTATTTTTGAGCCAAAATGAGCTTTGGAACAATCTCCTGAGCGCCATACATAAAAGATGTGATGGTTTGCTCAATGATGGCATCAACGTCTAAAGCAAGGGGGGAATCAAAAATCCACAGTCTTTGGCCAAGATAGAAAACACGTGCATTAATACCCCATACAAGCTCTACCTCCTCCTCCTGGAGTGGCACCTCATCAAAACCTGGCAAACCAAGTTCAGCACGCAATTCTGCAGCAATCGGTGCCAACACGCGATTTCTGAGGAAATTAAGGTAGCGGGTGTTGATGTCGACACCCCGCAAGCCAGAAAACATGAAAATACGAACCCAATCATAGGTAAGGGCTACCCGTGCATAGTCTTTATACAGTCTTAAGAGTCGACCCTTTACCGAGACATTACGGTCAGCAATAATGGTTTCCCAATAGGGATTCCAGCGACCCACATAGACTTCTTGGTAGACCCGCTCTATCAGCGCAGCCTTAGTAGGAAAGTACCGAAATATCAGTGACTGGGTTACGCCTAAACGTTTAGCAAGTTCGCGTGTATCGCCATCAAGACCAACTTCCGCAAAGAACGCAACCGCTGCCTTCACAATCTCGCGATCGCGATCTTCGCGCTTCATGCGCTTTTTAGGCAGAGAAACTTCAAGCACAGTCATAAAGAACTATGAACCCTATCAAGCAGTAATGACTGGAATCTGTTCAATCTGCCCGCTCTCAGCGGACTTCATGATGGATTCCAGTGCAGCCACATTCGCCAACATTTCAGCAGTGGTCACAGGATAAGGAGATATACCCCTCACACCATTCGCAAATGCCTCAAGATTGGCACGTACAATAGTATGTGGTGCCTCATAGTGAGTCTGTTTTTCTTTTCCACTTAAGACGGTGCTGATATCCCAACCTGTGGGATTTTCAGGATGAGTTCTATCGCGAACCTCAATCCAACCTTTGGAGCCATACACCGTAAATCGACCATCGAATGGGGTTGCCAAAATAGCACTGATTAATGCAGTTGCACCGCTCTTAAAGCTCAACATCACAGCTAAGGTATCACCATTCGCAAAATTACTAGCCAAGGTATTTAAGCGCGCCAACACATTGTCTGCCGGCCCAAGAATCGCAATCGCTAAATCAACTAAATGAATACCGGTTGCTGAGAGCGGTCCACATGGAGCGAGTTCTTTTGACAAGCGCCAATTATCTGGCGGTAAAGCAAAGAATTTATCCTGACTAAAGTTACCTTCAATCTGCAAAATAGTTCCCAAGTCGCCATTAGCAATGCGACGACGAAGTTCAATAATGGCAGGTTCAAAGCGTCTTTCATGACCGATACCAAGCTGAACATTGGCAGCTTTACAAGCAGCGACTGCTTGCACAGCGTCAGCAAAACTAAGACAAAGTGGTTTCTCACAAAACACATGCTTGCCAGCTTTTGCGGCTGCTGCAATCTGGGCTGCATGTAATTTATGAGGCGTACAAAGCACTACAGCCTCTACATTCGGATTTGCAATGGCATCCTCAAACATGCTTGAAACAGTAAAGTCTTGGGTTGCACCGAGTGCTTGGGCAGCCAAGCGTGGCACCTCTTCTTGCTCAATTACCATTTCCACTTTTAATAAAGGGCTAGATTGCAATGTAGCAACAATCGTTTTTCCCCACCAGCCATAACCGATAACAGCTACACGCAACGCTTGTTGAGTCATCTGATTGATCTCCTTTTTATTAATGGATTATGAGTTTGCTTTAAGGAACTGGGAGACCGCCTGAGTGTATTGACTCTCGCATTCAATATTGGCTAAATGTGCGGCATTCAATTCTAGATAAGTAGCGCCCTTCAATGCATCTCTTACGCAAGCGAATTCTGCAACAGGCGCAGCCATATCATGCGTACCGCCGATGATGAGAACGGGGCAAGTGATCTCTGGGAAGAATTTACGGGCATCGTAGTCACGAACTGCACCAGCACAAGCCATAAAGCCTTTGGCCGAAGTTCTGGCAATCATCTGACGAATCATTTGATCTGCCGCTGGATTCGTCTTACGAAATCCTTCGGTAAGCCATCTATCCGCTGTTCCATCCACAATCGCTGCCACACCCTTCTCCTTGACCATGGTAATTCGATCATTCCATTGGCCTTTCGTCACTTCATTTTGAAAGGGTCTGAAATTTGTTGCCACTAGCGCTTTTACTCTGGCTGGAATTTTTGCCGCTAAATATAGACCCAACATGCCGCCCAAAGAAAGCCCAACAAAAGAAAATTGCTGAACCTGTAATTCGTCTAAGAGCTCTATTAAGTCAGCACCCAAGCTTTCTATCGAGGCGAGTTCTTGATTCGGAGGTGTATCACCATGACCCTGGTAGCTATAACGCAGGATTCGATAGGATTTTTTGAGCGTCTCCACCTGTGCAGCCCACATTTCTGGAGCAGCTGCTAAAGAATTTGCAAGTACTAATACCGGGGCGTCTTTTTTTCCCTCAAATACAAAGGCACTATTTGTTGTCATTTCTTTATCTCCATATTGAATTTATGTTGTTTGATCTGCAATCTTTGCTTGATTCATGACTGATTTTTAGGTCTGCCTCTATTAGATTTTTGTCTTTTTTCGATCCCGTTTGTGGATCGGTACTGTAAAGACTATTTTTTTAATCTATGGCATCATTATATTTAGTTGATCACTTGATCACCTAAATATACCAGCAAAAAATAATGAAAGCAGGTCATGGAAGCAAAAAATGCAGGGTTTGATCAAAAGGACTTCAGAAACGCACTAGGCTGCTTTGGCACCGGCGTGACTGTGATTACGACGCGCGATCAAGACGGCAAACATTACGGTGTAACAGCCAGCAGCTTCAACTCGGTATCGCTAGATCCACCATTGATTCTGTGGTCACAAGGTAAAGCTGCCCCTAGTCATGGCGCCTTTAAAGAAAATTCTAACTTTGTCGTAAATGTTCTATCAGCAAACCAAGCAGACATATCTAATCAATTCGCTAGGCCTAGTGACAATAAGTTTCAGGGTCTTGATTGCACTTACACAGAAGATGGGATCGCAATTCTGCCAGGAACTTCTGGGCATTTTGAGTGCGTCACACAAAACATGATCGAAGGTGGTGATCACATCATCTTTCTTGCGAAAGTAGTTAACTACAGGCACCATGCAGATACCAGCCCTTTATTTTTCTGGAAGGGTCAATACATCACTCCGTAAGTAAAGGCAAGTAGTCCAGGACTCTTGATTATGAATAATAAGGGCTTATCCAAACATCTACAGCCACTTATCGTAGCAACCGCTTTTTTTATGGAAAATCTAGATGGTACGGTGATCACTACCGCACTACCTCAGATGGCCATTACTTTTGGTATTAGCGCTATTGATGCCAGCATTGGCATTACCTCCTACCTCATCACACTGGCAATCTTTATCCCAATTAGTGGCTGGCTGGCAGATCGCTTTGGATCGCGCTTGATCTTTGGATCAGCGATTGGGATTTTTACATTTGCCTCTGCCCTCTGCGCCCTTAGTCAGGGAATCGAAGAATTTGTAGCTGCGCGCATTCTTCAAGGGATCGGTGGCGCCATGATGGTTCCTGTTGGCAGGCTCATCGTCCTGCGCACAACGCCCAAAACAGAGCTAGCCAAAACGATTGCATTAATTACTTGGCCAGGTCTAGCGGCCCCCATCATTGGCCCTCCTCTTGGTGGATTTTTGACGACTTACTTCTCTTGGCAATGGGTCTTTATTCTGAATATTCCACTTGGACTGATTGGCATAATGCTAGTCAGTCGATTTATTAGAAATGATGGTGAAAAAGAGCATCGACCTTTGGATTGGCTTGGATTTGCCCTTACGGGCATCACTCTAGCAACCATCATTAGCGCTCTTGAAAGCATTACCAATAGCGGTATCACACCAGATATTGGGTATTACGTATTGCTTGCCTTAGTGCTGTGCATCATCGCAACGCGGCATGCTAAAAAACATGTCTCACCTATTCTGGACTTCAGCATTCTTCGCATTCCGAGTTTTGGGGTGACAGTGATGTCCGGCTCATTTGTCCGCATCTTGATTGGGGTAACACCCTTTCTAGCGCCGCTAATGTTTCAGATTGGTTTTGGATATAGCCCTTTTGAATCCGGCTTACTGTTACTAGCGGCCATGCTAGGGAACCTTGGGCTTAAACCTATGACCCCCTATCTACTGAGATTATTTGGGTTTAGAAACATCTTAATTATTAACGTAACAATTTCTGCGGCGGCCGCAATACTCTGTGGCTTACTATCGTCCAACACCAACGTCATCTTGATTTGTATCGTGATGTTTATTTACGGGACCAGTAGATCCATGCAGTTTACCTGCCTGCAAACCTTAGCTTTTGTGGATGTGCCAAACGATAAAATGAGTGGTGCAAATACGCTGTTTAGTACCATTACTCAACTATCTCAAGGAATAGGCGTCTCTGTAGCGGCAGTATTGCTTCAGTTTTGCATGCTACTTCGCGGAGAAAATACCTCGACTCCGACAGCGATCGATTTTCAGGCGACGTTTATTGCAATCGGCTTATTAATGCTACTTTCCCTATTCAGCTTTAGAAAACTTGACCCAAACACAGGATCCATTGTCAGCGGACATACCCAATAAATAATATGAAGATTAAAGAAAAAATAGAAGAAGAATTTATTAAAGCAGGTTTACTGAGCTTATATTTTGCCCTCTGGTTTTGTGCTCTCGCATTTTTAGCGGCAACCAGTTTTCAGCATGATCAACTTAAGTTGGCTGTCTTTGGCTTTGCCTTAATCAAGGCAGCCTTATGCGCAAAGTTCATGCTGCTCACACAAGCAGTCTATCCATTTCATTACGATAGGTCTCGCGGTTTGTTTGGGACATTATTTCTAAAATCCATTCTGTATCTGTTTTCAATTTTAGTGTTGAGCTATTTAGAGAGTGGCATCGATAGCCAAGTTCATGGCACAAGTTTTGTGGCTGGCATTCTGAATTTCGGACACGGGGACCCACTAAACATCCTAGCCCTATCCTTTGTTTACTGGCTGATCATATGGCCATATCTTGTCTTTTGTGGAATTAGTGTTTCTTTGGGAAAAATTTCAACAAGAGAATTATTGTTTGGTGTGCGCAGCAACTCCTAATGCCATCTAAACACGTTATTCGCACTCTGTGCAATAAGCTCTATGGATATGGATTAATACTCGCTACCCTTTTGCCTATTATGGGACAAGCACAAGAAATTGAAGCGCGCGCCTATTCCAATGCACCTATAGGCATGAACTTTATTACAGCTGGAATTGCACAAGCCAAAAGTGGTTCATATTTATTGAACACAGAAGCGGTGAGCTTGACCCATGTCCTCGACCTTGCTGGGCAATCAGGCAGACTCACTCTCACTGTTCCATATGCAGAACTCTCAGGTGTGGGGCGCGTTGGCGGTCAATCCATTAATGCATCTGCTGAAGGTCTATCAGACCCCATGATCAAAGCATCCGTCAATCTTTACGGGGCGCCAGCCTTAACAAATGGCCAATTTTCGAGCTACCAACAAGATCTCATTATTGGCGCCAGCTTAGCTGCTACCATCCCTTGGGGGAAGTACAACAGCAGTCAAATGGTTAATGTGGGAGGCAATCGCTCCTTAATTCAACCAGCTGCAGGCCTCTCTCAAGCCATTGGGGCTTGGCGCCTAGAATTAGCTGGTATGGCAACCATCTACACCAGCAACACGAATTACATGGGTAGCAATACACTCTCCCAAAATCCAGTGTACTCAGGGGAAACACATGCCATCTATTACTCCCCGAACACTGCCTGGATCTCTGCCGATGCTACCTATTTCACGGGTGGCCAAACCTATGTCAATGGCATGCCAGCTAGTGGTACGCAAGAAAACTGGCGCTTTGGCAGTACGCTCTCCTACCCTATTGATAAACAGAACTCCATACGCCTTAGCGGCAGTAAAGGCGTTTATTCGCGTACTGATACCAGCTATAACGCTATAGGAGTTTCCTGGCAATATCGTTGGGGTGGCATGCCTTAGATGAAAGCCTACGCCTATCGCTACAATTGCTAGAAACCTCAATTCAGCAATATTTAATAAATATAAAAACGAGATAAGAATGACTACAAAGCCAAAGGATACGAAAACCACTGAAACTGGCTTACGCAAAGGACTCACCAGTTATGGCGATAAAGGTTTTTCCCTTTTCTTGCGCAAAGCATTTATCAAAGGTGCCGGCTATACCAATAGCACACTAGATCGCCCGGTGATTGGCATCATTAACACCGGTAGCGCCTACAACCCTTGCCATGGCAATATGCCCCAACTAATTGAGGCGGTAAAACGTGGTGTCATGCTTGCAGGTGGTTTGCCAATGGACTTCCCTACTATCTCCATTCATGAGAGCTTTGCAGCGCCAACCAGCATGTATTTACGCAATCTCATGTCGATGGATACGGAAGAGATGTTGCGCGCTCAACCCATGGATGCCGTTGTGATGATTGGTGGCTGCGATAAAACGGTTCCTGCCCAAATGATGGGCGCCGCTTCTGCAGGTCTTCCAGCAATTCAATTAATTACAGGCTCGATGTTAACGGGTTCACATCGCAACGAACGCGTTGGCGCCTGCACCGACTGCCGCCGTTACTGGGGTAAATTTCGCGCAGGCGAAATTGATGAATCTGAAAAAGATGAGGTCAATGATCAACTTGTCGCTAGTGTTGGCACCTGCTCCGTGATGGGTACTGCCAGTACGATGGCGTGCATTTCAGAAGCATTGGGTATGACGGTTCCTGGTGGTGCGTCTCCACCAGCCGTTACCGCCGATAGAATTCGAATTGCCGAAGAGACTGGTACTCGTGCAGTACAAATGGCTAAAGATGGTTTAACCATCGATAAAGTATTGACAGCCGATGCATTTGAAAATGCTATGCGTGTTTTATTGGCGATTGGCGGATCCACCAATGGCATTGTGCATCTTGCAGCCATTGCTGGTCGCATGGGGCTTGAAATTGATTTAGAAGCGCTCGATAAGATGGGTGATGAAACCCCTGTCTTACTCGATCTCAAGCCATCTGGTGATCACTACATGGAAAACTTCCATGATGCCGGCGGCATGACCACCCTCTTGCGAGAACTTAAGCCTTTATTAAAACTCAATGCGATGACTGTTACTGGCAGAACATTGGGTGAAGAAATTGATGATGCTCCGCCTAGCTTTAAACAAGATGTAGTCCGTAAATTTAATGATCCCATTTATCCCCGCGGCAGTATTGCAGTCTTGCATGGCAACCTCGCCCCAGGTGGAGCGGTGATTAAGCAGTCTGCAGCCAATGAAAAGCTCATGGAACATGAAGGTCGCGCAGTGGTATTTGAAAATGCTGAGGATCTAGTCACTCGTATTGACAGTCCAGATCTTGATGTCACAGCAGATGACATCCTGGTATTAAAGAATATTGGCCCCAAGGGTGCGCCCGGGATGC
>Ga0208259_1000022_pt1 | contig 60266 bp, 46 predicted proteins | sample CryBogCBH22May08_FD_184618 | JGI IMG/M metagenome (GOLD analysis project Ga0208259, IMG submission 184618) | Freshwater microbial communities from Crystal Bog, Wisconsin, USA - CBH22May08 (SPAdes) | ecosystem: Environmental > Aquatic > Freshwater > Lake | place: Crystal Bog, Wisconsin, USA... | reverse complement strand
TGGGAAGAGCGCCTAGATGAAGTTAAGTCAATAGCAAAACTACTAGAGATGAAATATCATACAACATTAGGTTTTCCTAAAATATTTATTGATAGATTTGGTGAATCCAATGAAATGTATTTTGGTATGACTGATGCATGGATGAAATATCTTGAAGATCATAAATTATTGAAATATAAACATGATGAACCAAGATCATTTAAAGAAGTATGGTGATTTTTTTACATTTATTTAATTGATTTAAGTATATAGTTGTTAGTGAACGTGATTAAAATCTGAGCGATGCGCGACGGATAGTAGGGGTATCCTTTTTGCCTTGGGGTAATATTGAGTTGAACATTTTTATGGCAAAAAGATACAACCAGATAGCCGGGCCTGCAAGGCGCGCCCAAAAACTAATACGCTATTTTAATAATATGCTGATTAATACATACTTATAACTTAAGAACCTAAACTTATTAACTCTCCTTATCTTCGCGTATCACAAAATAAACTGTTGTAGGATGGGTGCAAAACTTTCTGTCTTCAATGCCAAAAGCAAGATTAAAGCTGCCGACTTAGACCATCGGCGGAAGATTAATTTTAATATTGGTAAATACAATGCTACCGTGCCGATGGGTAAGCAACAGTTTGTGGACATGGATTTGTCGAGCCAGAAAGCCAAGAACATTAAATGGAAGGCGATAGAGCACCTGGATACTTATCTGGAAGAATTTGAGAAAAAGATTACCGAACGTGGTGCTAATGTGCTATGGGCGCTGGACGATAAGGAAGCACTACAATTTATAAGTGATATCTGTACCGAAAAACATTGCAAAACGGTGGTGAAAAGCAAGAGTATGGTAACGGAAGAAATACACCTGAACCACCATCTGGAGAGCATTGGGATAGAGAGTATAGAAACCGACCTGGGGGAGTATATACAACAACTGGATGGCGAAACGCCGTACCATATAGTAACGCCGGCGATGCATAAAAGCAAGGAAGATGTGGCCAATTTATTTGCCCGTAAACTGGGCGTTCCCAATGGATTGACGCCGGAAGAAATAACACAGATTGCGCGTAAAGAACTGCGTCAGAAATTTGCTGATGCGGAAGTGGGTATTACCGGAGGAAACTTTATAATAGCCGATGTTGGGGGTATTGCCATTACGGAAAACGAAGGGAATGCAAGGCTTAGTTGCTCGATGCCGAAGACGCATATTATAATAGTGGGAATAGAAAAGGTGATTCCTGCTATGAAAGATCTTGCACTGTTCTGGCCTATGCTTTCCACCTTTGGAACGGGGCAGAAGATTACGGTATATAATACGATTGTTACGGGGCCTCGTCAGCAAAATGAAACGGATGGTCCTACAGATATGTATGTGATATTGCTGGATAATGGCCGTACCAATTTATTGCAGAATCCTAAAACAAGAGAGTCGCTTTATTGCATTCGTTGTGGTGCCTGTCTGAATGCCTGTCCGGTATATAAGAACATTGGTGGTCACTCCTACGACACTACTTATAGTGGACCGATAGGTAGTGTGATAACACCGCACCTTAAGGGCATAAATGAGTATAATCACCTAAGCTTTGCATCCTCGCTATGTGGGGCTTGTACAGCTGCCTGTCCGGTGAAGATTAATATTCACGATATACTGCTGCACAACCGTAGAGAGGCAGTTATAAAAGGGAATAGTAAACTGAGCGAAAGACTTGCCTGGCAAATATGGAAACGTGCCTGCAACAGCAGGAGCATGTTTAATATGGGATCGTACAAAACGAAGAATTTTGTGATTAATAAACTGTTTAGCGGATGGACTTATAACCGGGCTCCTTTGCAGTTTAGTGCCAAAACTTTTAATGAGCAGTGGAAGGAAAGAAATAATAAACCTGCAGAATGATTGTACTATATACCCAACAGATAAGTGAAAGACTGAAATATATTGTACAGACAATATTAAATCCGGACATTACAATCAGCTGCGATCTGGATTTTTATAAGGGCTATGATGGGTTGAAAATAAACTATTCTGCCAAGAGAATATTACCTGAAGAACTGCATATCCGTCCATTTGGATTGATGACGGAAACGGAGATACAGCTGCACGAATGGGAGTGTATATCCTGGAATAATCTAACAGCATTTTGCATGGTTGCCGATGCTGATATACCGTTTGATATTTTATCTGCTTCCTTTTATTTATTGTCGAGATATGAAGAATATCTGCCGCATGAGAAAGACGAATATGGACGGTATCATCATAAGAGCAGTCTGGCATTTAAGCATCACTTTTTAGATACTCCGATTGTAAATTTATGGTGGATAGAACTGGATAAGATCTGGAAGAAAAAGCTGAAGACTAAGGTATCTTTATTGAAGACAACAAGCTTTAAATATATTCCTACTTACGATATAGATGTAGTGTATCAATGTAAAGGAAATAGGCTTTCGTATAACCTGCTTAGTCTGGGTGCATCGATACTGAAATGCAGGATGGGCGATGCGAAGAATAAGCTACAATATTTAACCAAAGGGAAAGATGCTTTTGATACTTTTGGATGGCTGGATAATGAACATAAACAGCATGGTTTGCAACCGGTTTATTTTCTGCTTACGCTGTTGCAAAAGGGGGTAAATGATAAGAACCATTATGCTAATAATGCAGCCTTACAGGAACTCTACAAAGAGCTCTCTGAGCAGTATACTATTGGTATACATCCATCTTGGCTGAGTGGTGATATAGAACCATTGATGGGGGAGGAAATGGAATGCCTGCAAACTATTATAGAAAAGCCAATTACATTATCCCGATTTCACTTTCTACGTTTTACGGTTCCTGAATATTACCATAAGTTGATTGGGCTGGGAATAAAGGAAGATTTTTCGATGGCGTATGGTGGTAAGAATGGATTCAGGGCTTCTTATGCAAATCCTTTTTACTGGTATGATCTGCACCATGAAACCATTACTGATTTATTGATTCATCCATTCTCGTTTATGGAAGCAACGGCACATTTTACGGAGTATAAAACAGCGGAACAATCCTACCATCAAATGAGCGAACAGTACGATCTGGTAAAAAGTATTAATGGAGAATTTATTACGTTGTTTCATAATCATTTTTTAGTAGATGATGCTGAGTGGAAACCCTGGAGAAACATGTATAAAACATTTTTAAATAATAAATATTCATATTAAAAAATGAGTAAGAAAGAGACTATAGTAGCCATGATTCCGGCAAGATATGCTGCTACCAGATTTCCTGCTAAACTGATGCAGGTGCTGGGTACTAAAACGGTGATAAGACATACTTATGATAATACCGTTGCTACTGGATTATTTGACGATGTAGTAGTGGTAACGGATAGTGAAATAATATATACCGAAATAACTACGCATGGTGGTAAAGCCATCATGAGTATGAAGGAGCATGAAAGCGGAAGTGACCGTATAGCAGAAGCTGCTGAAAAACTGGATGTAGACATTATTGTAAACGTGCAAGGTGATGAACCTTTTGTAAAGAGAGAACCGCTGGAGAAACTGCTGGAAGTGTTTAATGGAGAAGGGGGACAGCAAGTACAAGTAGCATCATTAATGCAGGTATTAAAGGAAGAACAATATATACAGGACCCTAACTACGTAAAGGTTGCGGTAGACAAAAACATGAACTCTCTAATGTTCTCTCGCAGTCCTATTCCATACCATAGAGATAAAGCTGTTAGTCCGGTTTACTATGAACATATAGGAGTATATGCGTTTAGAAAAGCGGCACTTATACAATTCACTAACTGGGCAATGACCCCATTGGAAGCAGCAGAGAAAATAGAATGTTTACGCTACCTTGAAAACGGTATTTTATTGAAGATGGTGGTAACGGATTATATGGGTGTAGAGATAGATACTCCAGAGGATTTAGAGAAGGCTGCAGGGTTGCTATAAATACAGAATACATTATTAAAAACCATTTAGAAACTCATAAGGCTTTCAACTGATACTTTGTATTAAAACTATGGCTTTCAGTAGGTTTTATCCAAATAAGACCAAATTTATTATTGAAGTTATCCGCTGTTCCACTTAAACATTCAATAGCAATACTTTTACGATGATCGGGTGTAAATACCTGTAAGTAAGGCATTGATTCTTCGGGGAAAAAGCAAAGGCTAATTACGTTGTTGCTTAATACACAAGCTGGGGTAGTATGGTCGTAAATAAAGTAGCAATTGTCCAGATGGTTATCACCAATCATTGTGGGAGCTATAAAACTATTATCCACTTTCAATTTACCTGTAGGTATCATTTCACTATCAAAATCTACTGCTGTATTACTATTTATCTGCAGTGTCCAATCGTTACAGTTTCCTGCTAAATTAAAGTAAGGGTGCCAGCCTTCGCTGAATGGTATGGCAGTTTCGCTCTTGTTTAATATTTTAGAAGAAATGCTAATACTATTATCCTTTTTTAGGGTGTAAGTAATATAAGAATCAAAAATGAAAGGGTAGCCTTTATCGAAAGCAGCATAATTATAATAAAGCGTTACTGCTGCCATTTCATCGTTCGCTACAGAATCGTGAATTGTATAAGAAGCATCAAAAACCAAACCATGAATAGCATGATTGCCCATATAAAACTTATCAATTTTATATTTCTGATTTTCTATAACGTACTCTCCTTGTTTTAATCTGCAAACAAAAGGACTTAAACGTGCACTGTTAAACCAGGTAGCCAACTTTGCTTTAGCATCTGCAATACTGGTATAAGCTTCTTTTATATTGAAATCTTTAACCTCTTGCCTAATAGAAAAACTATTTAAGATTGCTCCAAAAGAGTATATCTCGGCAGAGCAACCGGTATTAGTATCTGTTAATAGAATTATTGTTTCGTTTTCTTGATTTGTTATTCTAATCTGGAATCGCATTTTATTAATTTGGTGTTTGCTTGTCACTACAAATATCATGAATGAGAAATTAATAAAATAAAATTGTCGTTAATATTAAGCATCAGGTAGTTTAAATTGTTATAAAAGATAAATAAGCAATACTGATTAATTACGATTTTATCAATACATCTTCATCTAAAAATATGGGACAGCGTTTGTAATAAGGGTATTTAAGAATTTAATTATATACCCTTATAATTTTAATTATCCCTGTTGAAATAGAATAGATTAATAAAACCCTTCTTAACACATTAAATTAAGTAAAGACAATTTATTAATATTGCTTTGAATTGTAATTTTTTACACCTAAAAATATGAGATATATATTTACGCTGCTACTTTCAGTAGCCTTTTCTTCTATTATATCAGCACAATCAGTCACCATCACTCAGCCTAATAGCGGAGAGGTGTTGTATGCTTGTCAGCAATATCCAATAAAGTGGACTTCTTCTGGAACATCAAACTATCATAATATTGATTATTCGTTAAATAATAGCTCCTCCTAGACATATATTACCACTAATCTGAATGTAACAAATGGACAATATTTATGGACAGTTCCAAATGCTTCTTCCAGTAATTGTTTGGTGAGAGTCAGGGATAAAAATGATACTACCAAAAACGATATAAGCAATAATGTTTTTTCAATTAAAATTCCAGTTGTACAAGTTTGTCTTACAATGCAAATGTTTCGGTAAATGGAAGCTTTGTAATAGCAGGTACTATTTCAAGCCCGCTGGGAAAAATAATCCCGAATGTAATCATTTCTTTCTCGGTTCTGCCGGGCGCCAATAGCTATAAAATAAAACCATCAAAGAATAATGATGTAAACAAAGCTAATGTAGTAAGCACACTCGATATCGCGTTGGTGCAGTCACATATTTTACAGAAGACAATTTTTAATTCTCCTTACAAAATTATTGCTGCCGATGTAAACAATGATGGCAAGGTAAGTACCCTCGATATTGTTTATCTGAAGAGATTAATCCTGGGTATCGATACAACCTTTGCGGGCAACAGACTTTGGGCTTTTGTGGATAGTACTGCCGTATTATCTGCCACCAGCCCTTTCCCTTACAAGGATAGTTTTAGCTATGCCAATATTACTGCTACTCAAAATAACCAAAACTTTATAGGAGTTAAACTGGGAGATGTAAATTTCGACTGGAATGCAGCTTTGCCGAAAGTTAATCAGCAAGATCAGGTTACTCTTTATTATGATAGTAAGCTTGCTGTTCAAAACCAGGAAGTCCGTATACCTATTAGAGTTAAAAACTTTAATAAGCTACTTGGTTTGCAGTATACCATGACTTACAATCAGCAACACTATAAATTGATAAATATTGCTAACAATACTTTGGGTATAGAATATGCAGCTCATAAAGATGGTAAAGTTTCATTCTTATGGAACGATGCTAAAAACGAAGTAAAAACACTCAATGACGGTACTGTAATTTTTGAGTTGGTATTTGTAAAAACAGATAACGAGAATATAGAGAATACTCTGGATTTAAATAGCACAATTACGGCTATCGAAGCATGGGACGAAAATTATCAGTTACACAATGTAGTACTGGAAAAACTATCTATAAAAGATCCTATCGTTTCAGCAAAAGAAAGCTGGTTATTTATTCCAAATCCATCCGATGGATATATAAAAGTTGCTGTAGTTGCTAACAGTAATAAAGTATTGCAATTTATTCTAACAAACACCAATGGAAAAGTATTGATGCTACAGAATAAAGAAGTAATAAAAGGAGATAATAATTTTACAGTAAACCTTCAGCAGACAAGTCATTTACCTACAGGCATATATTTCTTAAAAGTAGAAGGACTGGAAGCAGATAAAGTAAAACAGGTTTTTATAAAATAGAAGATAATTTTTTCAGCAGGGAAAGTTTAAATGAAAGTTGCCAGTTACATTTTATAAGTAACTGGCAACTTTCATTTAGATTGTAATCTCCTACTTACTCATCTCTCCTATATAGTAAATTTCCCATGCTCTTCCTCGTTATATTCCCATTTGAATCTACGATGACTCCATAAATAATTCGAAGGATTACGGCGGATAGTCTTCTCTATAAAATGCACCATCTGTTTGGTAATTTCTCCTTCAGGCAATGAGCGTGGATCGGTAGTAAGAAGTTCCAGCTCCGATGCATAATACCCTCTTTTTACTTTTATCATATTGGCCATCAGGATAGCCGTATTATTAAACTGTGCCCCCTTCTCTGGTCCTTTCGGGAATGGTATTTTCTTGCCAAAGAATTCTGTCCAGAAACCTACAGAAGCCCCCGGCGGATTCTGGTCAGCTATCAGTACCAGACAATAATTTTGTTTGCGGTATGGAGCAAATGCAGTCTTGAATTCCGTAGCTGGTAACATCTTAGTACCAAAGCGTTCACGGATATATAAAAACAATCTTTCAAATATCTTATTGGTTATCGGCATATACACCGTAAGGAAGGGATATTTTAATTGAGGAGAATAGCCCATATTGCAAAATTCCCAGCTAAAAAAATGACCGGAATGTACCTGAACTTTATACCCCTGCTCTATCAGATTATTTATCTTTTCGGGTTCTCCCTTAAATCTTTTGGCTATCTCTTCTTTGCTGATAGAAACAAACTTTATAATCTCAATAAAATTGTCGCAGAAAGATTTATAAAATTCTTTTTCTATTACAATAATTTCCGCTTCCGTCTTTTCAGGAAAAGCAATAGTCAGGTTGTTGCGGACTATCTTTCTTCGGTAGCAAAATACATAATAAGTAAGAAAATAAAATCCATCACTCAATATATAAATTACCCTCCATGGCAATAGAGAGAGTAAATAAAATAATGCAAAAACCAAATAATACATGCTGCAAAAATGAATGAAAAAAGGATTGAGTAGAAAAAATAGTTATTCGATTAATAAAAAAGCAGGTTGCCAGTATATGGCAACCTGCATAAAGATAAAATAATTGAAAGTTTTTACATACTCGGAAAATCAGCAGTTGGACCAAAAGATGGCGGTACTGCTACATCTAATAATCTTAAGTAAACCGAAAGTTGACCACGATGATGATATAAATGATTTAAACACCACATTCTTACCACTGCTGCTTTGGGCATGGTAAAATAAATCGTTTCGCCATTACGCATAGTCCATGGTTTTAAAAATTCTTCTTCAGAAGTTTCACTGAGTATCTTTTCCGCATTGTCAACTAAGGTATCATGATAAGCCAAAATCTCCTCTAGGGAATTATATACTTTTGGTGTATGATCACCTACTGCAAAGTCCAGCTCATCATTTATTAAGCATTCTTTCCACCAACCTGTAATTTCTGTTACGTGGATGGCCAGTTTTTTTAAAGTCATCGACTTTTCATGTGGTTTAAAATCTCCTTTATCAAATGGAACAGCTTCCAGCAATTTTCTGGTGTTTGCAGACTCATGCTTAAGTTCATTTAAAAATGCGGTACTAAAATTCATGATAATATTTGTTTTTGAATAGTGAAAATAATAAGATTAATGATAGGAATTATTTCGATCATATAAAAATAATGAAATATCAATAAATTTTAATATAAAAGCATTGTAACGAATTTGCTTTTATATTTAAAAAGCTATTCACTAACCTAAATTTCTATTATGTTTGTCGGCTTCATTTTAGAGTTTTTAAAGTTGTTATGGAAGATAAATCAGCTGCTAAATCGGTTTTACTTTTTGCACCACATCAATTTCAGCATTTAGCGGATATTGTGCAGATTTTGCATATCAAAAAGGTGAATGGCATCCCTCAATTATCTGTTGAAGGATTGACAAAAGCTGCATTACAAAAACACTTTAAAAAATTACCGCCTGTAGTAAGTGAAACTATTTTATTTTTTTCCAATGCGGCACTTTCGGCATGGGAGAAAGAAAGCTGGAACAACCTGCAGAAAAGAATGGTGAGCCCTACCGAAGAAATTCATCATACGGCATTGCTTCGAGGACTAAATCAACAGTTTGAAATGTTGCTGCCCTTTATGAATTTGTTTAAATGGTATCATCAGAAAAACATGCAAAAGCGAAGTGTGCAAACGGCACCCTGCAGCTTTAGTAATTTTCGTCCGCAGTTACAATTCGACGTAGTAAAACATCGGGAGCAGTTATCGGTAGAAACAACGATTATACTGAATGGAACCAGCTATCCTTTGTCTTCTTTTAATCAATCCTATTTCTGGCTGGAGCATAATAATGAATACTTTTTATTGCGGTTTAAAGATGTTCAGATTATAGAATGGTTACAATCTACGGAAATAATACCTTTTGCTGTAACACCTGCACTATTTAAGGAAAAAATACTATCGGTACTGGAAGCAGATTATAAGGTGAATAGAAACGGGCATTTTAAAGAAACCCCTATTACTTCCATGCCCATAAACAGGATCATGCTGAGTGAGATAAGTGGTTCGTTTCTGATGCTTACACCACAGTGGCTATACGAGAATTTTCTGGTGGATAGTGTTTGGAAACCTACCAAAGAAATAGCACAGGGAGGTGAAATATTTGTGGTGCATAGAAATAAAGAAGCAGAAGATGCATTCAGGACTTCTCTGCAACAGCTGCATCCCAATTTTGCCAAACAAAGCAATGGTTATTTCTACCTCTCCTTTGCGGATGCACAAAAGAAGAGCTGGTTTTTGAAAGTGTACCATCAGATGCTGGATAAAAACATAGAGATAGTAGGGATAGACATGCTGCAGCATTTCCGTTATTCACCCCATAAAGCGGTTACTGAAATTGGTATTAAGGAACAGCAGCGACAAACCTTGTTGCTATCCTTCTCGCTAAAATTTGGGGAAGAGGAAGTGAGCTTATTATCCTTACAGAAAATACTGCTGGCAGGGCAAAGAGCAATCTTATTGAAGGATGGTAGTCTGGGAATACTAAGCGATGGATGGCTGAAGCAATACAGTGCCATTATAAAGCATGGGAGGATAAACAAGAAAGATATAGAGGTGGCACGCTGGATGGCCATAAAAGAGACTAAGCCAGATGAAGGAGAAGAAGATACTTTTCTTAAACCGGGTATCAATAAAGACTGGTGGCAGAAATGGAGCGACTGGCAGCAGGCGGATACCATTTCCATCTATCCAATACCAACGATGGTGAATGCATCGCTAAGACCTTATCAACAAAAAGGTTTCGAGTGGATGGCATTGCTGGCCGAAGTAGGTGCAGGTGCCTGTCTGGCCGATGATATGGGACTGGGAAAAACATTACAAACCATTTGTTTGCTGGCACATCAGTATAGTTTATCGCCCCAAGATATCAGTATCATTATTTGTCCGGCCTCCCTTATCTATAACTGGGAGCAGGAGCTACAAAAGTTTACGCCACAGTTTACTTCTATGGTATATCATGGTAGTCAGCGCAGCTTTGAAGCAATTGCAAACGAAGCTCCTAATATTATTATTACTACCTATGGTACCCTCCGTTCTGATATAGAACAATTATCACAAATTACATTTGGTGTGGCGGTAGTAGATGAGAGTCATAATATAAAGAATCCTTCGGCCTTAATTACTCGTGCTATTGCACAGATAAATGCCAAAACGAGAGTAGCACTGAGTGGTACTCCCGTGATGAATAATACTTTTGACCTGTATGCACAACTTAGTTTTCTATTGCCTGGCATGTTTGGCAGCAGGGACTTCTTTAAAAAAGAATATGCCGACCCTATTGACTATTATCAGGAGGAGAGCAAGGTAAAAGCATTGCAACGAATTACAGCCCCATTTGTATTGAGAAGAACCAAGGAGCAGGTGGCAAAAGATTTACCCGAAAAGATGGAAAGTATATTGTGGTGCAGGATGGGTATAGAACAAAAGAATGCATACAATTCTATTAAAGAAAATGTTCGAAATAGTGTATTCCTGGAAATAAAAGAAAAAGGGTTTGGTAGTGGCAAACTGAGTGTGATTGCCGGTATGCTGAAACTGCGACAGGTATGCAATAGTTGTTTACTGGTAAAGGATGAAGAAGTGACAGGATCGGAATCGATAAAGACAGAAGTGCTGGTAGAAGAACTGACCAACCTGATAGGGAACCATAAGGTGCTGGTATTCTCGCAATTCACCTCTATGCTGGATTTGCTGGGCGATAGTTTTAATGACCATAACATTCCTTATATAAGACTGGATGGCAGTACCCCTATTGCAAAGAGGCAGGATCTGGTAAATGAATTTCAATCTGAAGAAACAGAGGCCCGGGTATTCTTAATTAGTTTGAAGGCAGGCAATGCGGGATTGAACCTTACGGCAGCAGACTATGTATTCCTTTTCGATCCATGGTGGAATACTGCAGTGCAGCAACAAGCAATAGATCGTACACACCGTATAGGACAAGATAAACAGGTTTTTGCTTATCAGATGATTTGTAAGGGAACAATAGAAGAAAAGATAGTACAGTTGCAACAGCGTAAAAAGAAGCTTGCAGAAGATTTAATAAGTGAAGAAGAAGGGTTCTTAAAATCGTTGACGGAGGAAGATGTAGAATTTTTGTTTAGCTAATTAAGGAAAGGTAAAGAGGCAATAGGAATAAAAGGCACGAAGGCTGAAGGCACTGTGGTAACAAGTAAATACATCAATATGATGGTTTTAATGTAAAAGAAAAAGCACCATCTTTATAGGATAGTGCTCTTCTTTTATCTATACATAAATTGCATTCTACTCCTATACCGCCTTCATTATTTCTCTTCTAATCAGCACCTCTTTAATCTCGTCCAGAATTATTGGATCATCGATGGTAGATGGGATAGTAAATGGTACTCCATCGGCCAGGAAGCGCATGGTTTTACGGAGTATTTTACCGCTTCTAGTTTTAGGTAAACGTTTTACCAATACCGCTGTTTTAAAGAATGCTACGGCACCAATTTTGTCGCGTACCAGCAACATCAATTCATGCTCAAGTTCTTCTTCGGTATTGTGGTGATTATCTTTCATTACAAACAAACCTATAGGGCGCTGACCACGAATAGAATCTGCAATACCTATTACAGCACACTCCGCAATAGCAGGATGATGAGATATAATTTCTTCCATTTCACCAGTGCTCATTCTATGTCCAGATACATTAATTACATCATCTACCCTACCCATAATATGGAAGAATCCTTCTTTATCGCGATAGCCTCCATCGCCGGTAAGATAATAGCCTGGGAACTTGAACAGGTATGACTGTTTAAACCAATCATCATCCTTCCATAAAGTAGGCAGACAACCAGGCGGTAAAGGAAGTTTTACGGTAACAAAACCTTCCTCATCATTTTCTATTATCGTGCCATCATCTTCTATTATTTGTACATCGAAACCGCAGATGGGTTTACCTGCAGACCCCGATTTGGAAGTCATCTTTTGCAATCCCTGCATAATGCCCAGCATTGGCCATCCGCTTTCGGTTTGCCACCAATGGTCTATGACTGGCTTACCCAGTAAATCGCTTACCCAGTGCAGGGTAGCGGGATCGCAACGTTCGCCGGCAAGGAATAAATACTGCAAAGCAGAGAGGTCTTTATTCTTAAATAATTGTCCTTCAGAATCTTCTTTTTTAATCACTCTTATAGCGGTAGGTGCAGTAAACATCACCTTTACTTTATGCTCGGCAGCCACTCTCCAGAACGCTCCTGCATCGGGTGTTTTTACAGACTTACCTTCAAAGAGCACCGTTGTGCATCCCTGTAATAAAGGAGCATATACAATATAGCTATGGCCTACTACCCAACCTACATCACTGGCAGCCCAGAATACATCGCCCGGATCGGCATTATAAATACTCTTCATGCTATATTTTAAAGCCACTGCATGACCTCCATTATCTCGAACAATTCCTTTAGGTTTTCCGGTAGTACCAGAAGTATATAAAATGTATAAAGGATCGGTAGCATCTACCGGCACACAGCTGGCCGGAGTAGCTTCCTGCATCAGTTGTTGCATGTCTACATCACGCTCTTCATCCATATAACAGATCATGCCTTCGCGCTGATAAACAATTACATGGTTTGGCTTATGATAAGCCTCCATAATAGCATGATCGACCAATGGTTTGTAAGCAATCTTTTTATCAACTTCTATACCATAAGTTGCAGTGATAATAGCCTTTGGTTCTGCATCATCTATACGCACTGAAAGTTCGTGAGGAGCAAATCCACCAAACACTACACTATGCACGGCACCAATACGAGCACAAGCCAGCATAGCCATTAACGCCTGCGGAATCATTGGCATGTATATAACCACCGTATCGCCTTTTACTATCCCCAGCTTTTGTAAACCGCCAGCTAGTTTTGCAACCTCCTCAGTCAGTTCGGAATAAGAATATTTACGAATGGTTTTAGTTACCGGAGAATCATAAATAAGAGCCGTCTGATTGTCTCTACCATTCTTTACATGATAGTCCAGACAGAGATGCGCTGTATTTAGTTTACCTCCTTTGTACCAGCGATACAGATTGTTTTCTTCTTTAGTTAATATGTTTTCAGGAAACTCAAACCAGTCTATATCATGCGCTTTTTCTCTCCAGAAAATTTCCGAGCTATTAATACTCTTAAAATATTCTTCCTGATAAATATTGCGATGCGCTTCTTTTACTTTGGTTAGCACTCCTTCTACCTGCTGTATAAGATTGCGGGTACTAAAAGGTTTTGTTATGAATAAATCGGCCCCCAGTTCATAGCCTTTTTTAATGTCAGAATCCTTTGTTTTAGCAGATAAGAATATTACCTTAATATCGGCCAGAGCCGGCGTATTCTTTATATGTTTACAGATAGCATAACCATCCACATCTGGCATCATAATATCAAGCAACACAAGGTGCAGAGGACAAGAATTAATGATGTTTAATGCCTCGGTACCATTGCGGGCAATCAATACATCGTAGCCATTCTTTTTCATCAAAAACTCCAGAGACATCAATATGTATGGATCGTCGTCCACTACCAATACTTTGTGCTGATTCTTAGTCATGATATGCTGCATTTAAATTATTTATGTTGTCGGTATTTCTACTTTAAAAGTGGCCCCATTATCTACTTCACTTTCCACCCATATTTTACCATTATGCATTTCTATTATACGCTTACAGATAGCCAATCCAAGACCGCTACCCTCGGGCTTCTTTAAAGTCTGATTCTTAGCCTGAAAGAACTTATCAAAAATCAATTCATGTACTTCTGCTGCAATACCTTTACCATCATCTATTACCAGTATAAGCACCGTATCGTCGTTAGTTTGTACCGATATATTAATAAACATTTCAGCATGTTTTACCGCATTCGAAATAAGGTTGTAAAACACCTGATTCAATAAGTCCTCATCCCCCTTTACTGCAGGCATATTGAAAGGAATTTTAAACTCCAGCTTAATTCCTTTTTCGGTAACAAGCGATTTAACTCTATCACCTGTAGAATATAATAATGCTGCTATATCAACATTGGAAATATTTAGTTTTGTTCTACCACTTTCATATCGTTCCAGATTTAATACCTGCGTAATTAGATAACTTAATCGCTGTGTTTCCTTTACCACGGCACCCAGATATTCATTCTTCATATCCTCAGGTAAATCAGGATTGTCATGTACTATTTCGCTCAGCGCTCTGATAGACGTAAGCGGTGTACGAAGCTCATGGGTAACAGTATATAAAAACTCATCTTTCTGTTCATCTATCTGCTTCAGTTGTTCATTGGCTTTCTGTAGCTGATCGGTAGCTTTCTGCAACTCGTTCGATTTCTTACGAAGCTCTTTATTAGTCTCCTTCATCATCTGACTTTCGTGTAGAATTTTCAACACTTCAGTCATGCTTAGTTCTTCTTCTTTTACCACACTCTTTACCATAATTCTTGCAGATGCAGAACCTATTGCACCTGCCAGTATTCTTTCAGAAAAGTTTACCAGTGCAGGGTTAGCTTTAGTGGTAGTATTGATATTGATATTTTTCTTTTTTGCGTAATTATTTAAGATAGCATCGGTTCTTTCTTTGCCAATAAAGTTGTTTAATAAAACTTTTAAATCAGGTATATATGCAGTACCCTTCCAGGCTATTGAATCTTCAGCCGACTGACGGGAATATTTAAATACATCTACAAACATTTCGGCCTGATAAAACTCATCTGTTTCTTTTTCAGTAGTAAGTGATATACTGATAAAGGCAATAGTATTAAAAAACATGCTCCAGAAAAAGCCATGGGTTACTATATCAAAGCCATCTAAACCAAACAAAGAAGTTGGTTTAAGCATAGTCATTCCAAAGAGACCATTCTGGTTTACAGCGTCAAATAAAGGCCCGGTAATAGAGGGGAATATTAAGGTATAAAACCATACAGTAAACCCTATAAGGATACCAGCAACAGCACCTTTTTTATTTGCTTGTTTCCAATAAATGCCCCCAATAATACATGGAGCAAACTGCGCTACTGCGGCAAAAGAAATTAACCCAATAGAAACTAGTGAATATTTTTCTGCAATCAGTTTATCATACAGATAAGCAAAGAATATAATAGCAACAATACTGGCTCTTCTATTAAACAATAATATGCTACTAATATTTTTATCGATATTAATTTTAAACTTTTTAAATGTCAGCAATAGTGGCATTACTATCTGATTACTGATCATGATACCAAGGGCAATGGTTTCTACAATAATCATACTACCTGCGGCAGAAAAGCCTCCGATATAAACCAATAGTGCCAGTAGTTTATTGCCCGAATGCATGGGCAATGCCAACACATACGTATCGGGATTAATATGCTGACCATGAAAAATAAGGGAACCTCCAAAAGCAATTGGAATAACAAATATGTTGATTACAAAAAGGTATAAAGGAAATAACCAGGTAGCTTTTACCACATGATTTTCTTCAATATTTTCCACTACAGAAAGATGGAACTGACGTGGTAAAAAAAGCACTGCCATCATGGATAGAAACATTAAGGCAAATGTTTGAAAATACATATTACCTCCTTTAAAAGTAAGGAGTTGTTTTAGTTGAATATCTACAGATGCTTTCTGCATAATATCACCAAAGCCATCAAATAAAAAGTAAGTAACAAATATGCCTGCAGAGATAAAAGCAATCAGCTTTATAATAGATTCGAATGCTACGGCCGCCACAAGTCCCTCGTGCTTTTCCGTAGCATCTATTGTTCTTGTTCCAAACAGGATTACAAACGCCGCAAGCCCCATAGCTATATAGAATGTAGTATCCTTAAATATATTTAAGTCGTTATTTGATTGATTGATAGTGCCATTTAAAATTTCTATGCTACTACTTATAGCTTTCAATTGAATAGCGATGTAAGGAATAATACCCAGCACACATAGCAAAGTAACTATTATTCCTAAGGAGATATTTTTACCGTATCGGGTAGAAATAAAATCGGCGATACTGGTAATTCTTTGTGTTTTTGATATTCTGATAATCTTTCTCAGCAATACAATAAACAAAGGAGCAATTAAAGTGGGGCCAATATAAATAAACAGGAATTCCAATCCCGTAACAGTAGATCGGCCAACACTACCAAAGAATGTCCATGCTGTACAGAATACCGCTAAAGACAACGAGTATATATATGGATTATTAATAATGCTTTTCTTTAATCTGGCACGTACTTCTGCATAATATCCTATTGCAAATAAGGATATTAAATAGAAAACAGAACTTAATATGATAACCAGATTACTCATCCGTAGCAGTAATTTTTTTTCTTCTTTCAACTACTACCGCTATGATAATAATAACAAGCAGCCAGAGGAAAAAGATATAAAAGTAAAGCAAGGGAAAATGACCAATAAAAGCATTTTTATTCATCATCTTAACAAAGGGAAAGCTGAATAACATCAGAGATAGTATTGCAATAAATATAAGCTTTGATGTTTTCTTCTTACTAATCATATATGGCATGAATAAGGATAGTCTCTTTATAATATTATGTTATATAAAGAGACTATCCTGTGATAAATTATTCTTACAATGGCTTTACATCGTAATCATCTATTTCTGCACTGGATTCAGGAATGTGATCGTAGTTTCCTTCCAAAGCGTATAAACCGAAAAGGATAAAACCAATAACAATAGGATAGAAAATGGTAAGAAATACTCCCCATTGTATTTGTGTATCTATTACTGGCTTTTTAGCAATTTCACTCTCTGCTGTAGCCATCAAATAGTGTATAGCTAACGGACCTAAAATGATCCAGATAATTCCAGCATATCTTTTTAACTTATTCATATAGTTGAATTTATTTTGTTTGTTATAAATTTTAAACGCCTGCTACTTCAGGATCTATTCTGTTACGAATATATAATGCACCAATCACACAACATAATGTAGCAATAACTATCGGATACATTAATCCAACAGTTTTATCATTTGTATATATTGTTGTGAACAAAGTAGCAATGAATGGCGTTAAACCACCAAATACTCCATTACCTATATGATAAGGTAAAGACATAGAGGTATACCTTATTTTAGTAGGGAATAATTCTACTAAGAATGCAGCAATAGGGCCATAGACCATAGTTACATAGAAAATAAGAATAAATACTATTCCAACTATCTTCCAGTAATCACTATCCCCTAAAGTTTTAGCTACTGATACAACTGGTTTTATTGTTTTTTTACCTATAGTAGAATACACTGTATCTGTCTTTGTTTCCACCAGCTTCATACCATCTTCGTAGTATGTTTTAGTAACTACTTTTCGTAAAGAATCGGCGGAGTTTTTAATCAATGAAAGCATAGGTTTTACTTCTCTTTTATCAACAATTTCTACTTTTGTTTTTGCGTCGGTAATATTTAGTATTTGAGTAAACAAATATTTATAAGATACTACTGCTATCAGCATACCAATAATCATGATCCATTTTCTACCAATTTTATCACTCAAAGAACCCCAAACTACAAAGAAAGGTGTAGCAAAAAGGATACCCCAGATAATCATGGTTCTGGATTGATCGAAGTCTACTTTACACACGTTTTCAATGAATGATTGAGCATAAAACTGACCAGTGTACCATATAACTCCTTGACCCATTGTAGCACCAAACAATGCTAATAAAACCATCTTAAGGTTTGCTTTATGTGCAAAGCTTTCTTTTAATGGATTTGAGGAAGTTTTACCTTCTGCTTTTAGCTTAGAAAACAAAGGAGACTCCTGCATTTTCAATCTGATATAAATCGAAACCACTACCAGTACAGCAGATAATAAGAAAGGAATTCTCCATCCCCAATCATTGAACTTAGCAATAGACTTTGCAGCATCAGCATCAAGACTATGGCGAGTTAATAGAATTACACCAAGAGATATGAATAGACCAAGTGTAGCGGTTGTTTGAATCCAGGAAGTAAAATAACCTCTTCTGTGATTAGGGGAGTGTTCGGCAACATAGGTAGCAGCACCACCATATTCACCACCAAGTGCAAGACCTTGTAATAATCTTAGTACCAGTACTAATATTGGTGCCAGAAAACCAATGCTTTCATAACTAGGCACACAACCTATTAAGAAGGTAGAGCCTCCCATTAATACTAAAGTAAGTAGGAAAGTATGTTTTCTTCCTATTAAATCTCCTAGTCTACCAAAAACCAAAGCACCAAAAGGCCTTACAATAAAACCGGCAGCAAAGGTTGCCAACGTAGAGAGTAAAGCAGCTGTTGGATTCGTTTTTGGGAAAAATTGGTTTGCAATAACAGTGGCAAGACTACCAAAAATGTAAAAGTCATACCATTCTATTAAAGTACCTAGGGAAGAGGCGCCAATAATTTTCCATATCCCTTTCGTTTCGTTATTGTTCATATCTGCAAGTTTGAATTGATAAATTAAGTATTAAAATGAATACGACGTATAAAATAATCCTCTGGTGTTAGTTAAATCACTTGTAGAGCCAGTAACTTTACCATTTTTACCTGCTGTACCATATGTAGCAGTAGTTACTTCCAACTCAAAACCATATTTGAATTTACCAGAAACCATTTCAAATCTTGGAGCAACTCTGATCACTTTATCTATTGAGCCAGCTTTTCCAGCAGTAATACCTCTTGCATAAGATGCAACAGCATTATCGTCAGCACCATTGTTTTGCGTATAACCAACAAATATTCCAGGAATAAATTTCTTACCTGTTCCCATTACTTCTAACCATGCAGAACCAACATTTATAGGTTTATAGGTAATAGAATAAGGTGCAGCAGATGCATAAGCAAGATATCCACCAATCATTAAATGGTCATATAAATTTTGTCCCGCTATATATTCAGCTTTAATAACTAAAGGTTTTGTAGTTATTTTTGTATACACTTCAAAAGACACACTATTAACAGTTTCTGTAGAAGAAACATTTGTAGCGGCACCAGCAGCGGAAGGCTGAGATAGTGCTGGTCTTAAAGATTTGTAATCTACAGCAGCACCTGCCAAAAAAGTAGCAGTTTTGTATTGTAATTGAGCATGTAAATTAGGAATAACAGCATTAGCCAAAAAACTTTGATTTGCAGCAGAAGCACCTAAAGCAACTCCAGTACTGGAACCTGGACTTACAAAAGCTTCAGTTTGAGAAGAAGCCGCTATAATCAGATTAAGTTCTTTGCTTAATTTCTGAGTCAGTCTGATTTGTGGATTACGGGAGAATGGTTGAAATGGCATTCCTGTATTAAAACTTATTACCGAAGGATAACAATCGGTAACAAATAATGGATGCCAGTATTGTCCAAAACCTAGTTGTGTTTTAGGCCAATCCAGTTTTACATAAGCATGTCTTAAACGAAATACATTCTCGTTTCCATTAGCATTGCCAAAGAACTCTGCTTCCAATACACCAGAAGTTTTAGCACCAAAAGCATCAGGACCAGTAATAGCACCAGATAATCTGGAAGTAATAGCCATCATAGATAAAGAAGGGGTAGCATTCAAATCTTTACCATTCATGTCATTTGAATAGTTAGTAGGATACAATAGTAATTCTCCTTGTGTAGCAGGTCGGGCAGAAACTACCTGACGGGAATCGTAGTAAACATCGTTTCTTACAAAGCCTGAGAACTTAATTCCAAATGTTGGAGTAGTTTCTGCAGCAGGAGTAGTTTGTGCATTTAAGCCAGTTATTACGGCCATTAAACCCAATGCAGAGGTTAAAAATCTTTTCATGTGCAAGCAATTTTTGTGTTTGTTAAAAAATCAAATCGTTCACCGAACCTAAAGGCTAAACACAGTAAAGTTTGCTTGCATAGTATAGTTATGCTAATAGTATAGTTTTTAACGATATAAAACATACCGAATAATCCAACTTTATCATGACTTTAAACGCTCCCATTTAATCATCATATACTTGTCTCCAAGCTCTGTAACCATCATACCGGTATTCTTCAAATTTGCAGGATTAGCAAAGAACATAGAGAGTTCTGTAAGCGTTAACACTTTGTAGGTGGGACGGTAATCATACTTCTCGGGTGCTTTGATTTTATATTTCTTCACCCAGTTCATTACACTAACGTGACTAACACCCAGAATTCTTTCTATTTCCCGGTAGGTAATACCCTCAATATGAAGCTGTAAGGCCTTGATTACATAGTAAGAATCGATGCTTTTACCCTCTTTTTCTACCGTAAAGTTGTAACTGCAACTTTTGCAATTATATCGCTGTCTCTCTTTAATAACGCCACTTTTAGTAATCGTATTTCCTTTGCAACGGGGGCAATGTTTGATTTTCATATAGCAAAATAATTCGTCAAATATATTAAATTAGCAATTATATATCATTTTAGCAAAAAACATTTTTATAAAAACTTTTCACAATACGAATGCCTCTACCTTAGTGCCTTCAAATAAAACGATTGTTATGAAATTTCCTTATCAAATTAAAAGTTACGATCAGTACAAGAGTGATTACAAAAGAAGTATAGAAAGCCCAGCTGAATTCTGGAGTGAGGTGGCAGAACATTTTACCTGGAAGAAAAAGTGGCATACTACGCTGAACTGGAATTTCACCGAACCTAAAATAGAATGGTTTAAAGGTGCTAAGCTTAATATTACCGAAAACTGTCTCGACCGCCATCTGGAAAAACATGGTGATGACCCTGCTATCATCTGGGAACCTAATGATCCAGAGGAACACCATAGAATTCTTACTTATAAAAAATTACATGAAAAGGTATGTCAGTTTGCCCATGTACTTAAGAACAATGGTGTAAAGAAAGGCGACCGTGTATGTATCTATATGGGTATGGTACCCGAATTGGCTATCTCTGTTTTGGCTTGTGCAAGAATTGGTGCTATCCATTCCGTAATCTTCGGTGGTTTCTCTGCTCAGTCAATAGCCGATAGATTGTATGATGCTCAGGCTGAATATATTGTTACTTCTGATGGTGCTTACCGTGGACAAAAAGATATCCCTTTAAAAAGCGTAATAGATGATGCACTAATTGGCAATCGTAATATTAAAAAGGTAATTGTTTGTACCCGTACCCGCACAGCCGTTTCTATGCTTAAAGGAAGAGATGTGTGGTGGGAAGATGAAATTAAGAAAGTAGAAACCATGGGGCTTCATGATTTTCCTGCAGAGGAAATGGATGCCGAAGATCCATTATTTATTTTATATACATCGGGTAGTACTGGTAAACCTAAGGGTGTAGTGCATAGCTGCGCAGGTTACATGTTGTTTACCAATTACACCTTTGTAAATGTTTTTCAATATAAACCAGGCGATATCCATTTCTGTACTGCCGATATAGGTTGGATTACGGGTCATAGTTATATTATATATGGTCCATTAAGTGCAGGTGCTACTTCCTTAATGTTCGAAGGGGTACCTACCTGGCCCGATGCTGGTAGATTTTGGGATATAATAGATAAGTACAGAGTAAATATTCTTTATACTGCTCCTACTGCTATCCGAAGTTTGATGGGCTTTGGTCTTGGGCCTGTTCATGGTCATGATTTAAGTAGTTTAAGAATACTGGGTACCGTAGGGGAACCTATTAATGAGGAAGCATGGCATTGGTATCACGAAAATATTGGTAAAGGAAATTGCCCAATAGTGGATACCTGGTGGCAGACTGAAACAGGCGGAATTATGATTTCCAACTTTGCTGGTGTTACTCCAGAGAAACCAAGTTGGGCTACCCTTCCTATGCCAGGAGTAGAACCAATACTGGTTGATGAAAATGGCAATGAAATAATTGCAAAGGAAGGCGAAACCATTTCTGGTAATCTTTGTATCAAGGCGCCATGGCCAGCTACAATTCGTACTACTTATGGCGATCATGAACGATGCAAAACCAACTATTTCAGTACTTATCCCAATATGTATTTTACAGGAGATGGTGCTTTGAAAGATGAAAATGGTTTTTATAGAATTACTGGTCGTGTGGATGATGTATTAAATGTTAGCGGTCACCGTATAGGTACTGCTGAAGTAGAGAACGCCATTAATATGCACTCAGGTGTGGTAGAAAGTGCAGTAATTGGCTATCCTCACGATGTAAAAGGACAAGGTATTTATGCATTTGTAATTTATCAGGGTTCTCATATTCAAGGTACTCATGGCGATTTCCCAATGATAAGAAGAGATATTCTGGAAACAGTTAGTCGTATCATTGGTCCTATAGCAAAACCTGATAAGATTCAGTTTGTAAAAGGATTACCTAAAACCCGTAGTGGTAAAATCATGCGTAGAATATTACGTAAGATAGGCGAAGGTGATCTTCAGAACATTGGTGATACTTCTACCCTGCTCGATCCGGGAGTAGTAGAAGAAATTATTAATGGTAAAATGTAAGACAGTTTTCGGTTCAGTTTCAAAATAAAAGGCCCCGCTTTCTAGCGGGGCTTTTGCTTTATAGAAGATAAATGACTTGTAAATAAGGGAACACAAACTGAAGTATAATTGGAAAAAATTGGAGGCTATATTTGTGAAGACTCAATAATACCAGCTCTAATGTTGAGCCTTCGAGCTTACTCTATTTGCGTTTTCAATTAATGTTTCCTACTTTTGTCAACTAATGACTTTCTACGAAAAATATAAACAATTACAAAATGAAGCTTTTCTTACAAAGCTTTTAACCGATACAGTTTATTCAACCATGTGTCTTGAAAATCAAGAGGTGTCTAAACCAAAGGTGAATGAAATTGTATTGTCTGCACTTAAAGAGCAACAATTAAAAGGACTCCAATTCTTGCCTAATCAAACTGTCAAGTAATTCAAACTTACCTTTATCTGCTTGTTGCATTGATTTAATATAAATCATTCTACTTTCGCCTTCTCGTTTATAAAGTTCTAAAGGTTTATAGCCAAATTTCATTGATACAAGATTCATAAGAAGTCGTCCTGTTCTGCCATTTCCGTTATTAAAAGGATGAATCTTTACAAACTCATAGTGCGTATAAATTAAAGTCTCAATTATTTCATCTTGTGTTTTTGAAACTAAAATTTTATAATTTAAATTGTCAATAAATTGGTATATCAAATGAATAATTTGTGCAGGTTCTGGTGGTATTAATTGTCCAACAGCAACATTTACATTTCTCCATTTACCTGCCCAATCATACAGATATTCAAAAGCAGTTTTGTGTATATCAAGCAATAGTGTAGTCGAAATTTTAACTTCTGTATCAAGAGCAAAAACATATAATTCAGCTTTTGCAATTCCTTTTGCTTCGTATTCATTAAGCAAATTCTTGTCTGTTAAACCAAGCAAATTATCATCAGGGAAAGGTGTCCAACTTGTATTATCATTCATCGTTCAAAAATAAGTCAAATCTCCAGTTCATAATTATTTTAGCATAACGCACAAAGGACAGGTATCGCGATAGCAGGGCAAGAACTCTCGTCTGCTGATAACCAAAGCTCAATACTTTTCCAAAAACCAAATATAAGAACTGATGTTCAAAAGTCCTCGTTAACCCCAAACAAGGCTAAAAAGAATGAACTGAAGTTCATAATTATTCCGTTCCCCTTGCTATTGCAAATACTCCTGTTGTATGCCGCCTTTCTTCTTCATGTTAATTATCACAACACAATTAAATTGTCTGTCAATATAATATTGTGTCGTGTTATTAGCAACAGAAATATTGTCAATTAAGTTTTTTTGAAAGTATAATTCTTCGTCTGTGTCGAAAAACGCTTTGTCAACTTTGATAAGTGTCTTTTTATGAGGGCTTAAAATTGCTTTTGATTTTTGTTTCAAAATCTGTTTTGCCGTAGAGCTTTACACTGTCATTTTTTGGATTTAAAACTTGTACTGCCGAAATAGTAGTTGTATCACGGTCAAAAAATATGTTCTGGAAGAAACATTTTTTAAAGGATTTGCCATTTATTATGATTAGTGGATAATTGTCCTTTGAAGACATACTTGATCCTGCGTGACATTTCCAAAGAATTATTGAAGTTGTGTCAACTAATGATATTTTAGGTGAATCAATCTTTAAACATTGTCCTATTGAAGTAGAATTCTGCAAAATTGTCAATGATAATATTAGAAGTTTTATGTTCATATAAAGTTGCACATAACGGACAGATATTTGCTATGGCAGGGCAAGAATCCTCGTTCTCTGATAACAAAAGCTCAATACTGTTCCAAAAGCCAAATATAAGAACTGATGTTCAATAGTACCTAAATGTATATTTTCATTCATCTACAACTTTACAGATGTGTCTAAATTATTATTTTCATACACCCACAACTTTTCAGATGTATCTAAATTATTATTTTCATACACCCACAACTTTTCAGATGTACCTAAATGTTTATTTTCATACACCTACAACTTTACAGATGTATCTAAATTATTATTTTCATTCATCCACAACTTTACAGATGTACCTAAATAATTATTTTGATAGTCTATCAATTTTACAGATGTATAAAAATAAAAAACCATTATAGGTTTTGAAACTCAATATTGCAGCAGATGTAGAATTCAACATAATAATGGAGGCTTAGCTGATATTGTAGCTTGTATTAAATGATTAGTACATTAAACCCAGAATTTGAAAGTTGTTTTACTACTTTTTAATAGATATTTGCAGGCTCAATTAAAGGATTATGTCAAAATCATTTAGCGTAAAAGGTAATTTAGTAGATGTTTGGAAACAGGAAATTTATCCTGCAGAAGTGATAGTTGCAGATAAAAAAATAGTTGCAATCAATCCAATTTCAAATGCAGATAGTAATGGCTTACCCTTTATACTTCCAGGCTTTATTGATAGTCATGTGCATGTAGAAAGCAGTATGCTGATTCCAAGCGAATTTGCCCGTCTTGCAGTTGTGCATGGTACCGTAGCAACTATCAGTGATCCACACGAAATAGCCAATGTAAATGGCATGGAAGGAGTAGAATTCATGATTGAAAATGGAAAACAGGTCAACTTTAAATTCAACTTCGGCGCTCCAAGCTGTGTACCGGCAACCATATTCGAAACGGCAGGAGCAACTGTAGACAGTGCAGATATTGAAAACTTAATGAGCCGTCCTGAAATAATCTACCTGAGCGAAATGATGAACTTCCCAGGCGTGCTGTTTAAGGATGAGGAAGTAATGAAAAAGATTGCCATAGCACATAAATATAATAAACCAGTAGATGGTCATGCACCCGGACTTAGAGGGGAGCAAGCGAAGCAATACATTGATGCGGGGATAAGTACCGATCATGAATGTTTTACTGCTGAAGAAGCTTTGGACAAGCTTCAATATGGCATGAAAATATTGATAAGAGAAGGTAGTGCAGCAAAGAACTTTGAAGCATTAATTGGTTTACTGGACGAACACTATAAGATGATGATGTTCTGCAGCGATGATAAACACCCCGATAGTCTGGCTATAGGTCATATCAATCAGTTATGTGCCCGCGCTGTTGCAAAGGGAATTGATATATTTAAAATAATTCAGGTGGCTTGTGTAAACCCGGTACTACATTATAAGATGAAGGTTGGTTTGCTAAGAGTAGGCGATGATGCTGATTTTGTGTTGGCAAAAGACCTTATCGATTTCAATATTGTACAGACTTATATCAATGGGGAACTGATGGCGGAAAATGGTAAATCATTTATTCAATCAGTGAAAACAGAACCTATCAATAACTTTAGCTGTAACCCTGTTGTAGAGTCCGATTTAAAGATATTGACTTCCGAATATCCAAAGAATGAAGAGGGATTATATCCGGTAATGGAAGCTTTGGATGGTCAACTGATTACCAACAAACTATATTGTGCATTATCTGTAAAAAATAATGAACTAATAAGTGATACTACCAAAGATTACCTTAAGATGATTGTAGTAAACCGATATCATCCTGCACCTATTGCAAAGTGTTTTATAAAGAATTTTGGATTAATAAAAGGTGCATTAGCAAGTAGTGTTGCCCATGATAGTCACAATATAGTAGCGGTAGGTGTTGATGATAAAAGCCTTGCAGAAGCTATCAGTCTAGTGATAAAGGAAAGGGGTGGTGTGAGCGCTGTTTCTACTGATAAACAAATGGTGCTTGGTTTACCGGTTGCAGGATTGATGAGTGCAGAAGACGGATACAAAGTAGCCGCAGATTATACCGCTATTGATAAAATGACCAAGGAAGATTTAGGCAGTAAACTTGGTTCTCCTTTTATGACCTTAAGCTTTATGGCATTATTGGTAATTCCGCATCTTAAACTGAGCGATAAAGGCTTGTTTGATGGAGATACTTTTCAGTTTGTAAAATAATCAAATAGATCAACAATAATAATTACATAGTTCCTACGATTATAGTGTACATTCGAACATTATAAAATAAATTTTATGTCTGTTATCAAAATACCTGTCTTTTATGTCGGTTCTAAAGGAGAGAAAAATCTCTACACTTTGTTTGATAGTGGTGCAAACTTGTCCTGTATTAATCCAGTACATGTTGATTCATTAGCCAATCTAGAAAGTCTTGGCAGAACAAGATTAGTATCTACAGCAGCGGAAGGACATTTTATCGAAATAAAAGACAGAATAACATTAGATTTTTACATAAATGATATACTGCTAAGTGATGAGTTTTTAGTGGTACCAGGTCTTTCTGAAGAAATTATTATTGGGGCTGCTACTATGCAAAAGTGGCGTATCAAATTAGATTTTGATCACGATACTGTTGATGTAGATCCAAGAGTTGCTAAGATGCAATTGATATAATCTCAATTTGTACTTTAGTATTTATTACAAACTCCAAGTTTATTAGATAAAATATATCAATAAAAAAGCCGTAGAAGATTAATCTTCTACGGCTTTTTATATCTAAGTAAAATTGTATTATGTATACTTAGTGACTCTGTGCCTGTATTTACACATCTATCTTAGCATATCTTGCATGAGACTCAATAAACTCTCTACGTGGAGCTACTTCATCACCCATCAACATACTGAATACTCTATCCGCTTCAGCAGCACTTTCAATAGTTACTTGTTTCAATATTCTTCTTTGCGGATCCATGGTAGTTTCCCACAACTGATCAGCATTCATCTCTCCAAGACCTTTGTAACGTTGTATACCTACGCTATCGTCTTTACCGCCACCCAGTTTCTCTACCCAGTCCTTACGTTGTTCTTCGGTATAAGCGTATTCTTGTTTAGTTCCTTTCTTTACTAAGTATAAAGGTGGTTGAGCAAGGTATACATAACCCGATTCTACCAGCTCCTTCATATAACGGAAGATGAAAGTAAGAATCAAGGTAGCAATGTGAGAACCATCCACATCGGCATCGGTCATGATGATTAACTTATGGTAACGGATCTTCGTTACGTTCAATGCTTTAGGATCATCAGGTGTACCAATAGTAACACCCATTGCAGTGAAGATATTTCTAATTTCCTCGTTCTCATATATCTTATGCTCCATCGCTTTTTCTACGTTCAGAATCTTACCACGCAACGGCAGGATAGCCTGAAAGCTACGTTCTCTTCCTTGTTTTGCTGTACCACCGGCACTATCCCCTTCCACCAGGTACAGTTCACACTTTTCAGGGTCTCTTTCACTACAATCGGCCAGTTTACCAGGCAAACCACCACCGCTTAATACGGTTTTACGTTGTACCAGTTCTCTTGCTTTCTTAGCTGCTACTCTTGCCTGTGCTGCTAAAACTATTTTAGAAATTACATTCTTTGCTTCTCTTGGATTCTCTTCCAGGTAAATCAATAAAGCTTTAGATACAGTTGTTTGTACTATACCACTTACTTCGCTATTACCCAGTTTAGTCTTGGTCTGTCCTTCAAACTGAGGTTCAGGAACTTTAACGGAGATAATGGCACTTAGCCCTTCTCTAAAATCATCTCCTTCAACTTCTACCTTAGCTCTTTCAAAAAGACCTTCTTTATCACCATATCCTTTGAATACACGGGTGATAGCCGTTCTGAAACCCGCTACGTGTGTACCACCTTCAATAGTGTTAATGTTATTTACGTAAGAGAAAATGTGCTCTTTGTAATCATCACTGTAGCTCATTGCTACTTCCACTACCACATTGTTTACCTCATCGTGACCTTCGAAGTACAATGTTTTTCCAATCAATGGAATACGGTTACTGGTCTGATCCAGCATTTCCACAAACTCTACTATACCACCTTCGCTATAAAACTCTTTGGTATAAGTAGTACCATCTTCAAGGGTTTCTCTTAGATCGTTCAGAATAATTCTGATTTTACGATTCAGGAAAGACAATTCTCTAAGTCTTGCTTCCAGTATTTCTTTTTGGAATACAGTAGACTGCATTATAGAATCATCAGGCCAGAAGTGTACTCTTGTTCCAGTTTCGTGCGACTCACCTATTTCTCTTACAGAGTATTGAGGTACCCCTTTCTTATATTCCTGTTCAAATATCTTTCCTTCTCTTTTTACAGTTACCTGCATCAATTTACTCAATGCATTCACGCAACTTACCCCCACACCGTGCAAACCACCAGATACTTTGTAGGTGTTTTTATCAAACTTACCACCAGCATGCAATACCGTCATTACTACTTCCAGAGCACTACGTTTTTCTTTAGTGTGCATGGCAGTAGGAATACCACGACCATCATCCTGTACGCTAACTGAATTGTCTAAATGAATATTTACAGTAATGTTTTTACACCAACCTGCAAGAGCCTCATCTATCGAGTTGTCAACTACTTCATATACTAAGTGGTGTAAACCTTTAACCCCAATATCGCCAATGTACATGGCGGGTCTTTTTCTTACAGCTTCCAGTCCTTCTAATACCTGAATACTATCGGCGCCGTAATCCTTATTCTCTTCGGCAAACTGATCCAATTCTTCGTTGTTCATATATTTTGTAATAATCCCTGAAATTAACTTCTCTAAAAGAGGGGGTAAAGATAAAGGAAAACACCCTTTCTTTCAGCTGTTTTTGCCTTTAAAAGCAATTTGGGGAAAACATTGTGATATTATACAAAAAGAGCCGCAAATCAGTTTGCGGCTCTTTCTAAATTAATTATATCAGTAAAGGAGATTATTCTGCCTCTGCAACCACTTCTCTTACTTCGGGAATCATTCTTTTCATCATCCCTTCAATACCCGATTTAAGGGTAATCATAGAGGAAGGACAACCACTGCAACTTCCTTGCAGCATAAGGGTTACGGTACCATTCTCGTAATTTTTGAACTGAATAGCTCCACCATCCATTTCTACAGCTGGTTTTACATAGCTTTCCAGTAATTCTTTTACTCTTTTTACCACATCATCATCATCCGCACTGGCTACATTGCTCGATTCCTGTTTTACTTTAGCAGCTTCTTCTTCATTTACCACTACACCACCTGCTTCAAGATATTCCTTTAAAAATATTTTGATAGTAGGTATTACATCCTGCCAGTCATCTGTATCAACAGTCTTGGTAAGAGTAATAAAATTGCTGGCTATAAATACGCTTTTAATAAAAGGAAAACAAAAAAGTTCTTTAGCTAAAGGAGAAGGACCAGCCTGACTTTCATCTTGAAAATCAATGCTTTTTCCTGGGTATAACAATTTGTTTGCTACAAATTTCATTGTTTCTGGGTTAGGAGTCATTTCAGTATAAATACTGATTACCGGATTGCCTGTCTTAATCATAACTTTTATATTAAATCCATTAAAAGATAAGCAAATGTAACGACTGTAATGGGTAAACAGGTAAATGAAGGTTAAAATGACTTTTATGTGAAGTTAAAATTCCATATATCGCAATTTACAAATCTTTACTTTTACGGCAGTTTAAAGCAATTATGAATACAGAAAAAGAGAAACTTAGAATAGATAAATACTTGTGGTCCATCCGCGTTTTCAAGAGCCGGAGTATTGCTTCAGAAGCTTGTGAAAAAGGTAGGGTAAAGCTGAACGGACTAGCCGTAAAGGCTTCCAAGGGCGTGAATGTAGGCGAACAATATGAAATAAGGACAGAAGCTAAAAACTGGGTATTGAAAGTAACCGCATTGCTGCATACGCGTGTTCAATACAGTGAGGCTATAAAGTTTTATGAAGATCTTACTCCTCCCGAAGATAAAGACCTGATGCCTTACCAATCTGAATCGTTCTATACCGGAAAGAGACTAAGCAAAGTAGGAAGACCAACCAAAAAAGAAAGAAGAAATATTGAAGGTTTTACAGAAGGGGAAGATGAAATAGAGGAGTAAGGAGAATATAAAAATGCAACTAATTGTTTTCTTTATTCCTCCCGACTTATGTTCCTCCCGATTCACAACTCAAGAAAAAAAAGAGCCCATACAATTAAATTGCAAGGGCTCTCTTTTTAGTATCTTCACTATATTATTCAGCTTCTTTCTCTTCTACTTCTTCTTCGGTAGGTAAATCTAAAGAAACATCAGCAGCTTTTAACTGTATAAACCATTTTACCATTTTCTTCATATCACTGGCATACACTCTATCGAAATCCATATCGGGATATACTTTTTCAAAATAAGCTTTCACTGCTTTAGGGTCTTTCTCGGAAGGAAGCGCTTCTGCACTAGCCTTCATCGCTTGAAACACTTCTATCAAGTTTACATTGTCTCTGATTGTAAAGACTTCAATATTTACTACCTGTGAGAACTGATGCATACGATTACTCACAAATTTTGTAGCCTTATCGTCCAAAGAACGTACAATAGCACCATCAGTTTTGGTTGCTACAAACTCAAACAAACCAGGCATCCCCGTAACAGAAATTAATTTGCTATACTCCATATTCCAATTTTAGGGCTGCAAAGTAAGGGGAAAACGCACTAATTAGCTAATAGCTGAAGTGCTAATGAATACAATTGCTAAAAAGATCAAACAAATCAATTTGTTGCAGGTTGCCAGTTGCTAGTTACCAGAAATTAGTAACTAGTAACCTGTAACAGTACTAATTCGTTAATTACTGATACTTTGGATTAGCTTTCAGTTCTTCCGCTGTCAAATCGGTTAGCACATATTTTCTGATATCATTTATCGGCATCTCGTTCAAAACAGCTACTACATTATTATAATTAGACAAGCTGGTTGGTTTTATAATTACTGTAGTGCCGGTATCGGTTCCCCAGAATTGCTGAACGGCTCTTTTCTTATTCTGCAGCATCTTTCTCAATCCATTATCCTTAAAAGAAACGGTGGCTATCTTATTTATCTCATCCCCATTATAAAAGTCCACATTATTCTGATCTTTCAATATTAGGGTAACCGTTTTACTCTTTGCTGCTGCAGTAGGAGGACCATCCACCGGAAGATCCAGTTTCATTGCATGATTTTCCCTCATGGTGGTGGTAATAATGAAAAAGGTAATCAACAGAAAACCTAAATCTACCATCGGAGTTAAATCTACCCTGGTAGACAATACCTTTCTGTGGTGTTTGCTCTTTGCTCCTTTGTTGTTGATAATTTCAGCCATAACCTTCGTTTTAATTGTTCAGAATATTGTTATCATAAGTCCAGCATACAGCATAATGAGTCCTGAATTCTGAATCGTGAGATATACAAACAATCATCTTCATTTTCCAAAATACACGCTACAGTATAAAGATGTTTAAAAAGTAATTATTCCATAAATCTACCTATCTAAAAATATTACCGTGCAATGTATTCAACAGCTTTAGCTGTTCTCTGTGTTCTGCTGTATTTGTATTTGCGTTAAGCAATAAGCGTTTAGCGTTCTGCTGTATTAATCCGCCAATTCGCTAATGCGCAAATCCGCTAATTACCCCTCCCTCCTCCCTTTCTTAATCGGTTTAGTATAAAAAATGCTCAATATCATTATTTCAGTTCCTAAAGACCTATACTTTTGCGACACTAAAAAAATAATTTATGGATTTCAGGATAGAAAAAGACACTATGGGTGAGGTTAAAGTACCTTCTCATGTTTATTGGGGTGCACAAACCCAACGCAGTATCGAGAACTTCAAAATTGCGCAGGACATCAATAAGATGCCTAAACAGATTATTGAAGCATTTGCTTATCTAAAGAAAGCGGCTGCTTTAGCAAACAACGAATTAGGTGTTTTGTCTGATGAGAAAACAAAGGCTATCGGCAATGTTTGCGACGAAATTTTAGCCAATAAACTCGACGATCAGTTTCCTTTGGTAGTATGGCAAACTGGTAGCGGTACCCAAAGCAATATGAACGTAAACGAAGTAGTTGCATACCGTGCGCACGTAATTAATGGTGGTGCTTTGACTGATAAAGACAAGTTTATTCATCCTAATGATGATGTAAACAAATCGCAATCCAGCAATGATACTTTCCCTACTGCAATGCACATTGCAGCGTATAAAATATTGACTGAAGTAACTATTCCTGGAATAGAAAAACTAAGAGATACTCTTGCTGCTAAGAGCAAAGAATATATGCAGGTGGTAAAAATTGGTCGTACCCACTTTATGGATGCTACCCCTATTACAGTAGGACAGGAATTTAGTGGTTATGTATCGCAGTTAAACCATGGCTTAAAGGCTATCAAGAATACGTTGGAACACCTTAGCGAACTTGCTTTGGGTGGTACCGCTGTAGGTACGGGTATCAACACACCAAAAGGATACGATGTGGTAGTTGCAAAACATATTGCACAACTTACTGGTCTTCCTTTTGTAACTGCCGAAAACAAGTTTGAAGCATTAGCTGCTCATGATGCTATTGTAGAATCGCACGGTGCTTTAAAGACTGTTGCGGTTAGTCTGATGAAGATTGCCAACGATGTTCGTATGCTTTCTTCTGGCCCACGTAGTGGTATTGGCGAAATATTTATTCCGGATAATGAACCAGGTTCTTCTATTATGCCGGGTAAAGTAAATCCTACACAGTGCGAAGCTTTAACCATGATTGCTGCTCAGGTAATGGGCAACGATGTGGCTATTAATATTGGTGGTGCAACGGGTCATTTTGAGCTGAATGTATTTAAACCAGTAATGATTTTCAACTTCCTGCATAGTGCAAGATTGATAGGCGAAGGTTGCGTATCGTTCAACGATAAATGTGCTATTGGTTTAGCGCCATTGGTAGATAATATCAATAAACACGTAAACAATAGTCTGATGCTGGTTACAGCTTTAAATACCAAAATCGGGTATTACAAAGCTGCCGAAATTGCACAGACTGCTCACAAGAATGGTAGTACTTTAAAAGAGACTGCTGTAGCACTTGGTTATGTAACTCCAGAACAATTTGACGAGTGGGTTGTACCAGGAAACATGGTAGGAGAATTGAAGCTTTAATACTAAGCACTTAGGCACAAACAAAAAGGGCATGGAACAATTAAGTTCTATGCCCTTTGTATTAATATGTATTCTTTAGTTTTTCTTTTTTAGTCTTTAGTTTTTGTATTTAATTTGTATTCCTATTCAAAGATTCTCCTCACGTTCCACAATCCCCTCTTCACGATCCAAGATACCCATCTTACAGTTCAAGATGACCTCATCACGCATCACGATACCTAATAAAATTTACTGTCGTAATAAAATATAATCTCCAACTACATTCACACCAAACAGCAAAACATCTTACACATGAATATTTAACCATCCCACCAAGAATAAATTATGTTGAGGTAAATATTAATAGCATTAAGTTTGTTATCAAAAATATATCCAAAGGAATCTATATGATAAAAGCTATTTTACAGGATGGTAGTATAAAACCGGAGATGCTGGAAGTAGAATAGTTATCAAATTAATATCCAAGAAATATGAAACGCTTTTTAAGTTCTATTTTAATTGTCATTGCTTTTTATTTTAATGCTAATGCTCAATTGCCAAACTGGGATTACATTAAATGGGGATTAAACAATAATAATAACGTAACAGATTTTGGGTCAACTGCTAAATTGGGGTTGCCCGAAAAAATAGGTACAGGTATTTCAACCGTTTTATTTAATAATGGGTACGAAGTAATTTCTACAGTTACTCAATGGCCATCTTTGGTAGATACAAATACCAGTAATACTTACCTTGAATTTGCCAGTACAGGAAGTCCTGATCTTAATTTTCCAGGAGAGGATTGCGACTTTAGTCCATTAGATATTCAGTTTAATGGATATGTAAATACAGTTGCTGATAGCGCTACTTTTAGTGTTTATATTGTAGATACGGCAAGCTTTCCAAATAGTTATGACCAAAATTTATACAATCACTTTTATTATAGTGGAAATGTTACTATAAAAAGTATAAATCCACTGGCTCCTACAAATGTATTAACCTATTTTCCGTATACCAGTACAACAGCTATGGATACTATGCCCTCTCTTCATTCTATATTTTATAGCAGGTATCTAATGGTAAGGTTATATCCAGTTGCAGGCAATACAATTCATATTAATAATGTAGCAGTAAGTGGTTATTCAGTCTGTTTATTACCCGTAAAAATGGAGTCGTTCAAAGCTCAGCTGCTAAAAAATTATATCTTTCTAAATTGGCAAACTACCACCGAAATAAACACCGCCTACTTCAATGTCCAAAAAAGCACCGATGGTGTAAACTTCGAATCCATAGGACAAGTAAATGCAAAAGGAGCAAGTGAATATTCCTACAATGATATCACAACTCAGAATGTACTTTCACGACTCACTAAATTGTACTACCGCATAGAAATAGTAGACAAAAACGGCAGCAAAACCACTAGCGATACAAAACAATTATCCATTATCAATAATCCATTATACATTACTCCCAACCCTGCAAAGGAATTTGTAACAATTAGTAGTAACAATATTAAGCAAGTAACCCTTGTTGATTTTACGGGAAGAACCATTATAAGCAAAAAAGTAAATGGTAGTAACACTAAGCTTGCTTTAAGCAATCTAACCAAAGGAATCTATATGATAAAAGCTATTTTACAGGATGGCAGTGTTAAGACAGAGAAGCTGGTAGTAGAATAGAAGTAGGTTAATAAAATTGGTTCTACGAAGTTTCCTATGGGTAAAGATTTAGTTTTCCATGAAAAAACAATATAGCTGCTTTGAAATTATCAAAGGTTCTGTACCCCTTAGCACTTAATTTTATTTCTTGTATTTTACCATTCAGTCTTTCTGCCATTGCATTGCTTTTATTTAATGTCATTGCATTGATTATTCCATTCATATGTCTTTTATACATTTCTGCGACTTTAACTATTGCATTTATATTACTATTTAAAGCATCTCTATGCCAACGCATAAATATTATATACGACTCTTCTTTCGGTTGACTAAATGTAATATCTCTAAAGTTTTCCTTTATACGCCAAGCTCTCGCAGTTTCTAAGTTTACATTGTTTATTGCTTCAAACATAATCCTTTGCTTTTCTGTTAAGTTTGCTTGATCTTTTAGCCATATAAACCTACTATTTCTCAATGTATCTTGTCTCTTAGCTTCTTTTCTTCGAACTATATCTATTGCTGCATTTAGATATTTCACCAAGTGAAATTTATCATGACACAACTTAGCATCAGGTAATTCTGTTTCAGCTGTTTTGATGTATGCCTCCCACATATCAGTACTGACTGTTTCTATATTTTTCTTTTGCTCCTCAGTGAATGTTTCATTAATCACCCTTTTTACATCCTCTTTCTTTCTGCCATGACTTACATTTAATACAGCACCTGATTCTGGACTACTTAAAACAGTTATATAATCATGCCCGCGTTTAAATGATTTCTCATCTATACTAATATGTTTAATCTCATTTAAGTTACTACGTCTACTTAAACCTCGCTCAACAGCATTGTACATTATACGGTTTACCTGACCAAAACTCATTCGTAATAAGGATGCCGTCTTAGTTTGATTTTTTGTAGCCTGTAAAATATCAATCACTTTTTTTTTCCAATAGATATGTAAATCTATCGAGCTTATCTGCCCAGGGTACGGCTATTGTGTTTACTTTTCCTAAGCTATTTTTTACTCTGGGTACATTACACTTTATAAAGGTCTTATATTGCATGGTATCCAAATGGTGCCAACTCCTTTCTTCTCGATGATCATAAATGCTACAGGATTCTTTGGTATCAGGATCTATTGCTTTGTTTGTACAATAAGATACATAGACACTAACTTCTTCTGTATTATCGTTTACCTCAATTCGAGAAACTTCCCAATTGTTGTCTATTTGCAATATGATTTTGTATAAATCTTCTGGGGTCATCTTTTTTATTACAAAAATATGTTACCCATAAGAATTGCAGTAGAACCATAAAATTTATACTCATTTGCAGTCTTTATAGAATAAAAGTACATTCATTTACTACAATGTATATAATATTGTATTATTCAAATTAACGTACAATAATTCTTTGTTTTAATCTATAACAATGATTTTAAAATATACCAGGTATTTCATCGCCGCGCTATTGCTATTGGTGCAGGGTATGCATAGCACAGCTTCTTATGCCAACAATACTGCTGGGGATTCTACGCTGTTTACAAACATGTACAACAGTGTACTGTATAGTACCGTAATAGATGCTGCGAAAAAAATAGCAAGTCCATTTTTATTACAGCAGGGTTACCTTTCAGACCCCAGTATAGCGGTGCTAGATACCTCCTTAATATATAAAGGAGTTACCTATCCAGTTTCTCAGTCCTATAACATAAACCGTAAATCGGGTTTTTATCTTACCTCTTCGGTTTATAGTAATTATGGCATAAACAATTTCCATATTGTTTGGCCAACCGAATTTCCAAATATTGATTTTAATGCTGGTACTAAAACATTTAAGTCCCAGGTAGATTGTGTGGGTTATGGTACCAGAGTATTGTCGGCGGTGGGTGATACTAGCATAAGCGGTAATGCTTATGCTAGTCTTGTAAACCAGGTAACAACAGCCAATGTTGCCGATATTGCAGCTGCTGGGCGCGCTGCAGATAGTTATCAATTAGCTACTGCTTTTGCTACGCTAAAAACGGCTGTTCCCGGATGGCAGTATATTACTGGAAATGTCGAAGCTAATGCTATTAATACTTATAACCATACCTTAAATGCTAATTTAAATACTTATACAGGGGTAAGAAAAGGAGGATTTACAGCTAGTAAAGCCGGGGATATGCTGGAGTTTGGAAACGGACCTAACGCATCTTCTTCCGGACATACCATGATAATAGATACTACTCCACAACTATTGGATGCTACTGGTCTAAAACCCTTTTTTCCTACCGAAACAATCAATAATTTAACGGCCTTTGTAGCATTACACCATATATATTCGGTCAGCATTTTTGATGATTGTGATATAAGACATTTTAACGATTCAAGAACTACTATCAATGGAATAGGTCATGGTATTATTCTGATTGTTACCGATACCCTTGATGATGCTCCAATAGGTTTTGTATTTGGACCTTCTACTATTACTCCATCTGCATATACTCCTTTAGATACTATAAAAACTTTTGCTATTACGGTAGCAAGATATAGTAGTGCAGTTCAATTGCCAGTAGCTCTTTTATCGTTTAAAGTTCTAGGGGTTAATTTGTTCAACGGGAATATAAATACTTTGCTGAGTTGGCAAACTGAAAGCGAAATAAATACTGCCCATTTCAATATTCAAAGAAGCACTAATGGCAAAGAATTTACAACCATTCAAAAAGTAAACGCAAAAGGAGCAAGTGAATATTCATACAATGATATCACAACTCAGGATGTACTTTCACAACTCACTAAATTGTACTACCGCTTAGAAATAGTAGACAAAAACGGTAGCAAAACCTATAGCGATATAAGAGAATTATCCATTATCAATTATCCATTATCAATTACCCCAAACCCTGCAAAGAATTATGTTAGCATAAAAGGTAATCATATAATCAGTGTTCAGATAATTAATACCTTAGGTAAGATGGTTTACAGCAAAAGATTTTCAGATGTTATTAATCCAATTATCTATTTAAACAATCTGCTAAAAGGTGAATATTATATTCGCATTCAAACTATTGATAATGGTTTACAGACTTTAAAAATGGTAAAAGAATAAGTATTTTAAACGATCCTTTATTAAATTAATCTATAAACGAAATAAAGAAAGAAGATGTTTTGTAACAATAAATATAAAATAACTGGGTTGTTATTATTTATAGTGTTCAATTCTAGGGTGGCTACTGCCAGTACATTATACTTAAAAGACACTACTATAAATCCACCGCTTAATACAACCACTTACAACGATACTTTTTATCACACAGTATTAGAAGCTACAGTTGGTATAGCGCAACCATACTTATTACAGCAGGGATATTTTATAATGCCCGGCGTAACCGTGAATGGAAATGCAATTGAATACAATGGAACTACTTATCCTGTATCGGAAAGTTATTTTAATCCTGGTACAGGCTATTACATCTCCGATACTTTTTACGGTAATTACGGCATCAGCAACTTCTCGGCTATCTGGCCAAAACAGTGTCCCAATGCATTTTATACTGCTGCTACAAAAACATTTTTTTCTAAGATAGATTGCGTGGGTTTTGGTACCAGGCTACTATCAGCAGTAGGAGATACTACTATCACAAACAACCCCTATCTGAATTTATCCAATAGAATTAAAACAAACAATTTTGCGCCTTTTGCCAGTAAAGGATATGTAGCTACTGCCTATGAATTTGCAGTAGCATTTCCTACACTCAAAACCGCTCCTGTAACGGGTTGGGAATATATATCGGGCAATGTTTTAGACTCTATTGTAAACGCTTACAATCATACACTTCATAGCACAGTGGGCACTTATAATGGGGTAAGAAAAGGTGGGTTTGCAAATTGCCAGGCTGGCGATGTTCTGGCATTTGGCTATGGCCCTTCTGCATCATCAAACGGTCACTTTATGATTTTGGAAAGTAAGCCAGCCTTATTAGATTCTGCAGGGTTGCAAACTTACTACCCAAATGAAACTACTACTAAAATAAAAAAGTTTGTAACCGCACATAAAGTATACGCAGTAAATCTGTTTGATGATTCTGGTCAGAACGCACATTTCAACGATTCCAGAATCAGTTATAGCGGTATTGGTCATGGCACAGTTCTTATAATTACAGATACCTTGGATGATGCTCCTACTGGTTTTATCTTTGCACCTTCTACTACTATTAGTTATCATCCTTTAGATACTACTTTGTGCTATGCTATTTCTGTAGGGCGTTTTACGCCTGCTAAATCGTTACCGGTTCAATTTTCTTCTATTACAGCGCAAAATATTAATAACAATACTAATGCTATTAGCTGGCAAACTACTACCGAAATAAATACCGATCATTTCAATATTCAAAGAAGTAATGATGGAATTAGCTTTATTACTATTTGCTCCATTAAGGCTATTGGAACCAATAATAATATTTACCATTATGATGATTATGCAGCAGTAAATAAAGCTAATTATTATAGAATACAAAGTGTAGATAAAGATGGAGCGGTTAGTTATTCTGTTGTAAGAGAATTATCCATTATCAATTATCCATTATCAATTACCCCCAACCCTGCTAAAGAAATTATTGTAGTACGTGGTAGCAATATCAACAAAATAGAAGTAATAGACCATAGAGGTAGAATACAAAATGCTGTAAAATTTACCAATGCAATTAATCCATCTTTAAATATAAACAAGTTAGCCAAAGGCGTTTACTATATAAACATTCATACAAACAATGGTAGTACTCAGGCAATTAGTTTTATAAAAGAATAATAGAGGATATTATAATTATTCTACTATCAGTTTTTTTACGCTCGCGTTACCGTTTTTATCAATGATTTGTAAGGTATAATAACCTTTATGAAGTGCTGATAATTGTAAACAGTATTGTTGTATAGCAGTATAAAAAGATTTTGACAAAACAACTCTTCCCAAATTATCTATCACATGTATTTGTTGAATACTGTTGGCTTCAATAGTACAGGAAACAGCAGCAGGATTGGGATATAATGTGATAGAAGCTAGAGGATGTTGCAACAAGATCTGTTTAGTATCGTTTATAGATTCCTTACCATCATCATCCTGACTGATAATTCTATAATAAATGGTTTTTAAAGCGTCATTTTTTGGTAGTTGCTGATCGAGAAAAGAATACTCATTATTATTAAATCCTTTTGCTTTGATAGTAGCAATAGTTTCAAAATTATTATCTCCGTTAATACTTCTTTGAACCAGGAAATTTGCGGTTGCTATTTCATTCAATGTCTTCCAATCCAGTTCTAATCCATTTTCCTTTTCAGTTAATGTCAACGTTACTTCTTCAACTGGTAATGTACAGGTTGTAGGTGTGCCTGTTTTTTGTCCAATAGTTAATACCCCATTATTCACCGTCCAGAACTCATAAGCTCCACCTGTTACCGTAGTCCAATCTGTTAAGTTGACCGATTTATTGGTATTCGGTAAGGTAGTAATATTGCCCGGTCCCGATACTACATACACTCTGGCCCCATTAGTCCAGGTTAGTGGTGAACCCGATACACAGGTTTCCGGACCAGCACACCATTGACGCAGAAAGAAAGCCTTACTACTACCTACTACCATACCCAACCCATTTTCGTCTACACATACTGCAGTAGCTTCATCACAGGCTATACCTTTTACATCCTTCATACTCTGGTCCTTTATCATTCTTGCCAGAAAGGACATCAGTCTACCTTGTCGACCAGTAATACCATTACTTGTAGTTCCTCCCTTGGTTAAAAAGTGCGGCTCACAAATTGTTTTCGGTAAATAGGGATTATGCAAAAAGTCGTTGTAGTGTATGCCAGTACCTGAAGCATAAGGATTGGGCAACACATCGGTAGATAGCACATTGGTAATACCATCGTAATAAACATATCCCTGTATAGCATCGCCCGCACTGGTACCACCAATAGGTGCTTGTTTAACATTGGCAATATAATCTATCACAGCACCTAATGCAGTACCCTTATAATCAGTAATATAATCGTTCTGATTGCCCCCAGCAAAAAAGATAGCCTCTGCTTTTCTGATGGCCTGAACTATAGAAGAATCGTTTGCTTGTGCCACCGAAGAAACCAGAAATGTTTCTACAGAATGTGCACCACCCAAACCGTATATATAGCTATTGTATGCATTGGTGCCCGTAGCACGAATTACTACAAAATCGCCTCCCCCCGACCTGTTTATCATCCACTTAAAAGCAGCATCTACATCAGTACCACCGCCCATCAATACAGTAGATCTTTTTGTAGGCGTAATTGTATCGCTTGTAGCACCCACTCTTCCTAAACTTTGAGCATTGCTATTAAATGTCAACAAAAGACAACTACAAATAGCTATTATTATTTTGTACTTCATACTGCATATATATAGATACAATAATAATGCAATAAATAATACAGGTCATTTTCAGTAAGCTTTTTTTAAATCAGTAAAAATCTGTTTGAATCTATTGAATATTATTAAGGATTCAATTTTAAAATTGAATATCCATTTATACTTGCAGCATCTAAATAAGGTAGGTTGTGTCTAGTTCCTTGACATATCAAACCAATATCTGGACAATGTTATTACAAAATATTTTAATCGATTTTTTAAAAAATTATGGATATTAAAGAAAGGCTCATGTATTACAAGGAATATGCGTATAAGGTTTAAACATCATAATATAATTTTGAATCAAAGTATGTACGCTTTATTTATAGAAAACCTTATGTTATCCCCCGAGGCTATTCTTATAAAATAATTGGATTGTAGCTGCTTTGCTATAATCATTGCTATGCTTTATCAGATGAAAAAATTGCTAGTAAAGAATAATTGATTAAAAGAAAATGTTGAAACTCAATTTGCCAGTAAGTTTAGTACCTGGGGTAAAGCAAATTTCATCTACAGCTGTATGCTCATTCTTTAATCTTGTAACGGTATCAAACTGTGTTTCTTTCCATTTGGTATTGAAGATATTATTGATAGTTAATCCTATCTCATATTTCTTTTGGGTATAATTTATAACCAGATCATTTATAAAATAGCCAGTAGCTATTAATGAATAATCTTCGTTTGCAGGACGGTTGCCTAACCAACGATAACGAAGGCTACCATTTATTCCATTTTTATTTTTATAAGTTATTCCACCTGTACTACTCCATACAGGTGCCAGTGGAATATAATCCATGCCTTTCATTTCGCTGGTATATCTACCATGAGCATAATTTACATCTGCATCAATATATACAGCATTGAAGGGTTCGTACCGAAAAGAAAAATCGAACCCGGTTCTTTTTGTTTTACCACTGGGTTGAGGTGTTCCATCATCGCCATTATATACAAATTCCTGTTGGAGATATAAATACCAGAAAGCAGCATGAATTAAGAAGTTTTTTGCTGGTTTTACTATCGTTCCAAAATCAACACCATTAGCAGGTGGTAAAATATTTTTTCCATTCTCTGCTACTACTACCCTTGTATCGTTTGAGTGAAAACCTTTGCCTATGTTTAAGTAAAACTGTGCCTGATTGCTAAGATGATAATTAATATTTAATTTAGGACAAAGAATATTGGCATTGGCTTTAAATAATGTGTCGTTCTTTAGTTTATCATTATATTGATTGATAAACTGATCGAAACGTATGCCAGCATTCACGGTTAGTTTTTTGTTTAAAAGGATGGTTTCATTAATATAGGCAGCAACATCGGTTTCTGTAATATCACCATACATCACTCGGTTGAGTATAGTATAACGATCCTTAGTATGAGACAGTTCAGAATTAATGGTTAAATCCTGTCTGCAGTTTATACCTGCTTCGGTAATTATTTCTTTTGTACCTATTCTTGATGTTTGATGATAAGTTCCATTATAGCCAAATAAGTTTCTCGATTCTTTTTGTCTTATCTGATCACCATTAATGGAATCGAAAAGAAAGAAAGTAAAATTGGTATGTAAATCGAAATAATAATTGGAATAATATACCTGATTCTTGATAAAACTTCCGTTATTAAAAGTAGTAATAAATTGTGCATTGATATTGCTTCGTGAAGTTTCGCCACCTTCCGTACTATCAATCGCTCCATAAAAACCAATTAGTCCGGTAGCTACAGCTCTGTCGGGTATTTGTCCAGATGCATTCCACTTGCTGTTAAAGGTAGAAGCCGTTATTATTAAACTTGTTTTGTTGGAAACCTTTCCAGTATATTTAGTGAATAAATTAAAGCGATTGAAATGTTGTGGATGATCGAAATAACCATTGGAATAAGCATATTCCGAAGCTATATAAAACGATTGTTGTTTTTCTTTTGCTTTATCATTCAGTAGATTAAACATACCTAAAATTCTATAGGTATCAAACATGCCTCCTTCCAATTTTACCTGATTGTTTGTCAGACTGTTTTTTGTTTTTAAATCAACATAGCCCGAAGTAGTAAAGTTTCCTTTAGCTGCATTGTAAGGTCCTTTTTGAAAGTCGATATTTTCTATAGTTTCCGGAATGATAAAGTGCATATCCGCATACCCTTGGCCATGAGCATGAGAAACCATGTTTACCGGCATTCCATCGGTTATAATGTTAATGTCAGTTCCATGATCGCAATCGAAACCCCTCATAAATATTTGTTCAGCTTTGCCCCCTCCCTGATGTTGCCCAATAAACAGACCAGGAACAAGCCTTAATACTTCCTGCGAATTGTTTACTCCTCGCATTTTAATATCCATCTTGCTGATGGTTTTATATTCCTGTCCAGGCTTAGCTGAAACTTTTATATCTTTCAATTGAATGGGCTTAGAAGAAAGCAGGATTACACTATTATTTTTTAATACAGACTTTTCAATAACCTTGGTTTCAAAGCCAATTGCTGAGATAGATACAGCTGTATCGCTGTAGGATTTTAGCTTGAAAATAAACTGTCCCCTTTCATTGGTTAAAGTATTGATAGCAGAAGGCATTAAAATAATTCTTACACCATCCAAAGGGAGGTTGGTTTTGCTATCCAACACTGTTCCTATTATTTGTTGTTGTGAAAAGCAAAGATTGCTAATCAAACAAAATATAAATAATGGTAATATCCTCATGAAAGCATTTATTATTATTAAACAGTTACAAAGTAAATGTTCTTTTAGTTTTATAACAATGAGTGTTATCATATTATATTTTTTAAATCAATTCTAGATGAATATTATATTTGCAGCATCTAAATGAGTTTACTAAAAAAAATATCATCATTAATACTGTTGTTGGCATTCAGCTTCCAATGCTTTAATAAGGCATTTATTGTAGTAGATTATTGTAGTAATACTGCTCAATATGCTAAAGAATGTATTAATAAAAGCCGCCCTAAACTGCATTGTAATGGACGCTGTGCTATGATGAAGAAACTGAATGCAGATGAAAAGAAAGATGCCGATAATCCAGAGAGAAAACAAGAGAATAAAAACGAAACCTTTTCGCCATTTTTGCTTAATTATAATCTTATCGTAGTTGTTAGAACCACTATGGTACAGAAATATCCGGTATTGGATGATAATGCTACTTGCAAAATGCCAAGAAGTAATTTCCGTCCACCGCGAATGGCATAATTAAACTGTTGTACAAATCTTTCAAGAGCAGTTACAATTTCAACATTTTAAAGAATTGTTTTTTATAGCGTTACAAAATTTATAAAAAACAAACTGCCATAGCTATACGCTATGCAGTCAGCCATTATTTATTAATAAACAACCAAGCAATGAAACGTATTTTATATATTTTAATATTAGTTATTATAACAACAAACACCCTCCATGCATGCGAAATTTGCGGCTGTGGTGGTAGCAATACATACCTAGGACTTTTACCCGATTTTAAAACAAAGTTTATTGGCATCCGTTACAGCCATTCCTATTATCAAACATTGATGGCAATGGATAAAACACAGTTTAGCAACAATTATTACAATACCACCGAAATATGGGGTGGTGTTAATATTGGTAAAAAATGGAAACTACTGGCATTCATACCTTATAAGTTCAATAAACAAGCGGGTGATGATGATACTACATACAATAATGGGCTTGGCGATATTACGGTATTGGCCAATTATAAGCTGTGGAATAAAGTATCGATAAATGGTAACAAAGGAATTAGTCAGCAATTATGGCTTGGGGGTGGAATAAAAGTACCCACTGGTAAATTTGATTTTAATCCTAGCGATTCCACCACAACAGTTGCTGCGCTCAATTATCAATTGGGTACTGGTTCAATCGACTTTCTGTTTAATGTAATGTACAATGTAAAGTTTGGTAACTGGGGAGTAAATACTACCTTGAATTATAAGGCCAATACCGCTAAAAATGGCTATAAGTTTGGCGATAAGATTACTGCAAATAGTATTGGTTACTATCGTTTTGCAACTAAAAACGAAACCTATATCGCTCCTAATATAGGACTGATGTATGAAAATACAGCAGAAAACACCAAGCTTCCAACTACCATATCTAGTACTGGAGGTTATTATGCAACAGCATCGGCTGGGGTAGAGTTTACTATTAAAAAGATAGGGGTTGGTTTTAGTGCTTCCTTACCATTCAGTCAGCGTTATGCTGATGGACAAACCAATTTACAATGGAGAGGTACTACCCACCTGACTTTTGCGCTATAAATAAGTAATGTAGCTGGTAATACTGTTGAAAAAGTAGCAAGGAATTATACAAGGTAGATTATGTAATAGAAACCACATAATCTACCTTTATTTTTAAACATATTTTTGGTTAAACCAATAGCACATTATGTTTGCAAAACAGGTACTACCATGTTAACTCGATTATTTATACAGAACTATGCCATTATAGATGAAGTATCAATTGATTTTGATGCTTCATTGAATATTATTACCGGCGAAACTGGTGCTGGTAAAAGTATATTAATAGGCGCATTAGGATTAATACTTGGTCAAAGAGCAGACGCTTCTGTATTATTAAAAAGTGAAAAGAAATGTCTGGTAGAAGGAACATTCCTGTTAGACCATAATCCTGCCGCAAAACAGTTTCTTACTAAGAATGATTTTGATATTGATAGTCAGCTAATTATCAGAAGAGAAATTGCTGTAAATGGTAAATCGAGGGCTTTTATTAATGATACTCCTGCCACACTTACCCAGATAAAGGAGCTAGCATCTATAATGGTAAACCTGCATCAGCAGTTTGATACCTTGGAATTGGGTAATGATGAGTTTCAGCGTCAAGTGATTGATGCACTTGCAAATAATGAACAGCCGCTACTGCAATATCAGCAAACCTTTAAAGAATGGCAGCATACCAAATCGCAACTTAACGATTTACTAGGACAGAAAGCCAACTTTCAGAAAGAAGCGGAATACCAACAGTTTTTATTTGATGAACTAAACGATGCTGGCTTCAAAGAAAATGAACTGGAAGAGATGGAAGCAGAGTTGAAACTGCTGACCAATACGGAATCGATAAAAGCCGCCCTGGAAGGAACTTATTATCAGTTAAAAGAATCGGAAACACCTATAGCAATTATCCTTAAACAGCTTGCAAATACATTGAATGGTTTTCAGGATTATCATACTGCTATAAAGCCATTAGCCGATAGAGTACAATCTGTATATATAGAAGTAAATGATATAGCAGAGGAAGCAAACCATCTAAGTAGTTCACTATTGCATGATGCTTCGCGAATAGAAACGATTAATGATAGATTATCATTAGGATACAAACTATTAAAAAAACATGGAGTACTTACTACCAACGAATTGCTACAGATTCTGGAAAAGATCTCCTTGCATCTACAGGAGGTTTTAAATATAGACGATACAATATTCACCTTGCAGCAAAAGGAAAAAGAACATCAATTAGCAATAATAGCAGTAGCTAAAACAATTAGTGAAAATAGAAAAAAACAGCTAACGCCATTTACACAGAAAGTAAATGAACTGTTATTGCAGGTAGGTATGCCCAATGCACAACTGAAAGTAACCATAACCGATTGTGAACCCAACCGTTATGGCGCAGACGATATTCTCTTTCTTTTTGATGCTAATAAAACGGGTAAGTTCGAATTGCTTAGTAAGGTAGCCAGTGGAGGAGAATTAAGTAGATTAATGCTTTGTATAAAATCACTGGTAGCAAAAGCGGTGAAACTTCCAACTATGATTTTCGATGAAATAGATACAGGCATTAGTGGGGAGGCAGCCAAACAAGTAGGGGTGATAATGAGAAGCCTATCATATAATATTCAGATTGTTTCTATTACCCATCAACCACAAATAGCTGCAAAGGCAGTAAAACATTTTTATGTTTATAAGGAAGAAATAGCTGGGGAAATAAAAACCCGGATCAGAATACTGGACAAAGGTGAAAGAGTAAACTCTATTGCGCTGATGCTGGGAGGAGAAAACCCTTCACAAACTACATTAGCAACGGCAAAAGAAATGATAGAGGGATAGTATATTGTATTTAACACAAGTTGTGGTCTCGACATTTATTTTCCCAAGAAATGTTGAACTCAAACTTTGAACAAAAAGTAAAACTAACTGAATTTATTTGACTTTCGTTGACATCGTTTGACTTTGATAGAAAATCAAATCGGTTAAATAAAAGTGTAATTTAAAATTTAGTATCTACATGCCTTTTTCATATCAAATTCTTGCTTTAAGTACTTCAAAATTTGATTAACTATATTTTAACATCAAAATATGGCAAATCAATTAAAAAGGGAGTTACTCAAATCAAATGAAAAGAAATATGAAAGTAAATGTAGTAGAAAATCTATTAGCAAAGAACCTTATAAGTGTAACGCTTGATATAAGGCAAAATGGAGTAAGAACTCAAAAAAGACTTGATTTTAGGTATGTTAACATTCCAAGGAATGCAGAAGAACGAGAGGACAAAAAAGCTAAAAAAGAACTCGTTCGGAAAATAGTAGCTCAAATGCAAATTGATGCTTTGTATGCTGATTATATGATTGAAAATGGTTATGAACTATCAAAGGATTTTTTTGAATTTGGATTAGAGTTCATGCAACGTAAAGAAGCTATATGTGAAATAAGAACATACAGAGCTGTATTAAATAAAATGAAATCATGGACAGGGAAATCGAAATTACCATGTAGTCATATAACAGAAGGGTTTTTGATTGAATTTAAAGACTATCTTGAAGCAACAATGCATGGGATTTCAGCCTACAACTATTTTAAAAAACTAAAAAAGATAATTAAAGAAGCCACAGCCTCAAAACATTTTAAAAAAAATCCCTCAGAAAATGTGGAAAATCAAAAAAGTCGTAGTGCTATAAAAGACACACTATCAATTGATGATTTGATAAACTTAACTAATACTTATTGTAGTAATGGTGAAGTAAAGAGAGCATTTTTATTTTGTTGTCTGACTGGTTTAAGGTTTTGTGATGTAAAACTACTGAAATGGAGCAACATTAATGGAAATATCCTTGATTTTGTACAAGTAAAAACTACTGAAAGACTTACTATACAATTGAAAGATGATATACTAAAATTAATGGGAAAACCTAAAGATGTTGATCAACTCATTTTCAAACTCCCTTCTCATACAGGTTGTGCTAAATTATTAAGAAACTGGGTCAAAGAAGCAGGTATTAACAAGCATATTACTTGGCACTGCGGAAGGCATAGTTATGCGAGTTTGCTTGTAGAAAAAGATGTTGATATACTAATAATATCAAAACTTTTGGGGCATCGTTCGATTTCTCAAAGCCTTACTTATGCCCGTGTTTCAGATATGAAAAAAATAAATGCAACTAATAAAATACCTTCCATTTTCAAATCTAATACAGACAAAAATCAAGAATAATATGGAAAACTTAATAATGGAATTAGTAATGCAAGTAAAACAGCTAAATGAGGCTGTTTTACTTATGCGAAAGGAAAACTTATCAAACAAAGAAATATTTACACTTGATGAGTTTTGTTCATATACAGGATATGAGAAATTATATGTTTATAAGTTGGTCAATCAAAAAAAGATTGTTTACCATAAAACACCAGGCGGTAAGTCATTATTCTTCAAAAAGGTTGATGTAATAAACTATATAACAGCAATTAGAATTTCTTCTGCTGATGAAATGAATATTGAAGCTAAAAAATACACTAAAAAGTAATTTTATGAATAACTATTTTCCACGTCTTACAGCAACTGAGAAAGAGTTAGAGCAGTATAAAAAAAGCAATTTGAAATTACATCATTCTTTTAGAATAATTTCTAAAAGAAATAAACATGGTAATGAAGTTTTGAGGTTGAATTATTTCGGCAAATATTTAAGGTCAGATTATGACAATAACAAAGACTTTGATATAAAGAAACTGGAGATTTTAGCTCGTTTGAATATAATTCTTAATGCTGTTGAATTATCCAATCTTTCGTTTGAAGATGTTGTTTCATGGGATGGTGAAAATGTAGATGTCGCAATTACTCGTTTAGGTAATGATGCTATACTTGTTGTAATTGAATTAAATGAGATAAACATTTTAATATCAGAGAATAATTACCAAAACATGGAAGAAATGTTAAAAAAGTTCAAAGATGGTTTCTATAATGCCAAACTACATAGGATAAGTAAGCAAAACAAGGATTTAGGACATTGTCCGATTTATGAAGTATAAGAAGCTGGTTTTATTACCTTATATAGTAATATTATGATTGATACAATAAAAATTTGGATAGATAAAGAAGTTTATAAAGGTAAAACAATTCCTATTGAAGCTATCTGTGAAAAATTGGATAATTCAACCGTTAACCCTTCTTATGATAAACATGCTAATCTCATTAAGGTACATGGTATGATTAGAAATTTCAATGTTACAATAACTCCAAATAAAATATGGATAAATGGTAGTTTATGCAAATTTCTAAAAGGAAATAATATTGAAACATTGACACCACAAGAGATTAAAGAAGCTCTGAAAACATTGAGTAAATTATTAAATATTCCAATTTTCAAAGGTTGTTTGAGTAGGGTTGATTTTGGTAGAAATTTTGAAATGAAAAACAATGTGGTTGATTATTTCAAAGTCCTCAAAGAGACACATCACTACAGCCGAAATATCAATGTAAGTGAATTGAAATACCTTAGAAAAGAATACACCTTGTCGATTTATGACAAAGGCAAAGAAATAGCTGATAAATCAAAGATTAATCGTAGAAAATATACTTTGAATAATTTGTCTAAATTATTGCGCTATGAGTTGAAATTAGAATCTAATGTTGCCAAACGTTTAAATTACAAAAGAGCAAGTGTAGTATTGTTATTTTCACCAAATTTTTTAAAAATACTCAATGATAATTGGTATCAACACTTTAATAATATTGTGAAGGAAAAAATATTTTCTTTTAGTCAAGAGATTAATGGGGTTAAAGAATTAAGGCTACAAATAGAGTTGGCTGGTATTGTTAACTTTGGTGGAGAATCTGCAATAAAATCATACATTGATAATCTGCGTAAAATAAATAATTGGACATACAAACAAGTTCATGATGCTAATAAAATGATTGATAAGATTGTTAATACACCAGCTTTAATTGATGATGTTGATTTAGTACTGGAATTGAATACAATGATAGAAAGCTCATATAATGAAAATGTTATAGCATTAACACCACACAACCACACTGATGAGAGTATATAAAGAAGAGCACATTTTTTCGGCGGTCGCTTGATTTTTTCAGGCAATCAAACTTTGAATTTGGGGGAATATTCAATACACTCATTTTTAGGCAGTTTAAAGCCAAGTAATAGACTGAATGAAGTAGTTGTTGAATAGACGGCGAAAACAAAAATTTAATGCCTTAAAATTGCTTTTAGAACAATTCTACTTAATCCCTCTCGTTTTAGTTTCCTTTATAGGCATTTCAGGGAAAAAATCTTTAATTGAAACCCCTAATTCAATTGCTAAGGTATTAAGATGATTGATATTGTATTTAGCTGCGTGATTACTGCTTTCTATTTGACCTACAAACCCTCTTGAAGTATCTAAAATTGAAGCAATATCTTCCTGTGAAAATCCTTTGGCTATACGAATTTCCTTGATTTTATCAATTACAAACTGCTCTATCTTTGTTTTCTTATTCTTAGTCATAAGTAAGCAGATGTAAATAGCTAAATTCCCTTTACCTTCGTGCTTAGTAATAACTAAGAATATGAATAAAATACTTGCTTTTTGCTGCTTTTTATTGGTGTTTGGTAGTATTGGTTGCCAATCATCTGAGAATAAATCAAATAATGCTTCAAATGATTTGATAAGTGAATGGATAAAGCCAAAAGAATACAATTGGAAATTATTAAAAAATGTCCTTGAAATTGACCCTTCAAGCTCCTTGAAATTAAGCACGAAATACTTATATTTCAACCTCCCAAATAATCAATGGGGCATTGCTGAAGATAATATTGCAAATGACAAGGATATTAGCATTTTATTTCAATTGTTCGAAATAAAGGAAAAGGAAATAAATATCGTAAAAGAGCAGTTAAATGGTAGTTTTCTCACCTTTGATAATGAAAATATTTATTGGAAAATACCAGTAAATAATGATGATACTATAAAATGGAATTGTAGAGTTAAAAACGATGGTACTTTTGATAAATGTTGTGCTTATTTTGGAAACTTTGAAATACAAACCGAAAAACGAAATGTATTATTTATAGAGCGTAAAATTTATAATAAAGAGAGTAATGAATTAATAGAAAGAGTTGTTGAAATATATCAAAAGAATAAAGGGATTTATGAAATTGACAACTATGCTTCTGATGGTGTGAAATTATTGATGAAATACATTGTTTCAGATGTTGGTTTTGATAAGAATCAAACCAATGATATATTTCCCTTATCAGATAATACAATATCGAATAATGCCCCAACAAATAACTCATTAACAATTGATGATAATACAAAGAAGATGTTTATAGATTTTTGGGACGGTGTTGGATTAAGGTTTGAAAACCATCAAATTAAAGAAGGAATGAGATCATGGATTTATGAGGTGACCGCAAAAGGAAATAATAATACTCATGAAGAAATTTTGAAATCAATTTATAATTTAAAAACAAACCCTGCTTTACAGGAAAAAATATTTCATACTGCATTCCAATTTTGTAATAAGGAAAAAGAAACACTTAGAATAATGCTTAGTAATATGTGTGGAAGTTATTCACTTGGCAATGCTGTTGCTGATTATGTTTATAAGAATTACTCCAAAAGTTTTTAATATTCTTTTAGAGTATTAAAGTAAAAGAAAATACTTTGACGTATAGAAAAAAGTACTTACTTCGTCATGAAGTACTTATCCAAGAGGATTTTTGAAAAAGAGTTAAAGTTCGGTGAACTTTTAATAAAAAATGCCTTGTGATATTGATTAACACAAGGCATACGGTGAAAGGTTTAGTAGTCCCGACAAGAATCGAACTTGTATCTGGAGCTTCGGAAACTCTTATACTATCCATTGTACTACGAGACCTGTTTTAAAGTAAAAAGGAAAAAAGGAATGTATTATTTTTTCCTTTTTACTTTGAATTTTACTACGCCATATTGTGAAATACCTTGCTCACATCGTCGTCTTGTTCCAGCTTATCAATCAATTTGCTGATATCTTCTGCTTGTTCGTCCGTTACAGGAACAGTAGTAGAAGGAATCCACTCTAATTCAGAACTTATAGGAGTGATGTTTTTATCTTCCAAAGCCTTTTGTAGTTTACCAAAGTCCTGAAAAGTTGAACGCAATACTAATATTGAGTTTCCATCATCGTCAGTACTTTCTCCCATTTCGTCTAAACCAAAGTCTATCAATTCCAATTCCAGATCATCATGGTTCAATCCTTCGTTTTTAAGTTTAAAAACACCCATTTTGTTGAATTGAAAGCTTACACTACCACTATTACCCAAGGCACCATTACCTTTATTAAAATAACTCTTTACGTTGGCAACAGTTCTTACGTGATTATCGGTAGCAGTTTCTACTAATAGTGCTACACCATGAGGAGCATACCCTTCGTAGAGGATTTCCTCAAAATTCACCATTTCTTTACCTGTGGCTCTTTTTATAGCCGCCTCCACTCGATCTTTAGGCATACCCACACTACGGGCATTCTGAAAACATCTTCTTAAAGCAGGATTTGTTGCTGGGTCGGTACCGCCAGCTTTACAAGCTATTGCTATTTCTTTTCCTATACGAGTAAATTGCTTAGCCATTTTATCCCAGCGGGCAAACATGGTAGCTTTACGTACCTCAAATATTCTTCCCATAATTAATTATATAGTTAAAAAACAGCTGCAAATGTATTGTTTAGTCTTCCTACTTTTTTAGAAATTATTAAAAAAAGATAGTTTAATCTTCATTAAAAGTTTCTTAAAGTGTTAAAATAATTATCCTATCTCAAAAATTCTATTACTTTTATCGTTTACAAAACATTTTAATGTATGAAACAATTGCACAAACTATTACTAGGAGTAACTATGTTCTTGCTGTTTATTGGCCAAATAAACGCACAGGATTTAAGGTTGCCAAAGAAAAGAATCAGGTGTTACACCGATGAGTCCTTACAGGATTTAAGAACAAAAAATCCAAATATTGAAAGCACTCAGGATTTCGAAGCCTGGTTACAACCTTTAATTTATCAATTCAAGAAAACCCATAATGGTGGTGCTCAGAATGGTACATTAGCACATTATAAAGTGCCAATTGTATTCCACATCATTTATAGTGGAGAAGCGGAAGGTACTGGTAGCAATATTGCTCAAACGTTGGTGCAACAAGAAGTTTTGCAGTTGAATAAAGACTATGCTAATTTATCGAATAGTCAATATGCTGTAGCTGCTAATACCGGTATTCAGTTTGGACTTGCTGCAGTAGATCCTAAAGGAAATACTCTAGCAGAACCAGGTATTGATCGTCAGGATGTAACGACTAACGGTTGGCAGGCTGCTGCTAACTTTGATTGTGGAAACCAAACTGGTTATTTCTGGAAAACCATTAAACCTGCTACTATCTGGGATCCTACCAAATATGTAAACGTTTGGGTATGCGATATGTCTGCTGCAAGTTTATTGGGAATTGCAACCTTCCCCAATTCTTCTACCTTACAAGGTTTAAGTAGTGGTGGTGCTGCAGAAACTTCCACCAATGCTGGTATCATTGTAGATTATACTTCTGTAGGAAGTGTAAACGTTACTAATCCTAATAACTTGAATAGTAAAAATCAGTGTGGTTCTAATACCTATTCTATGGGTAAAACAGCTACACACGAATTAGGTCACTATTTTGGTTTAAGACATATCTGGGGTGATGGTACCTCTGCTACTACTTGTGCTACTGACTATGTGGCTGATACTCCTCCAGCTTTGGTAGCAAACTATGGTACACCTACCCATCCAAAACCAAACGTATGTGGTACGCCTGATGAAATGTTTGAAGATTATATGGATTATTCTGATGACCATATTATGACCACTTTTACACAAAATCAAGTGGATAGAATGCAAACTGTAATGTTGAATAGTCCTAACAGAAAAACATTGAACAACGCTGTTGCAATGGTGGATGTAGTAGGAAGCAACAAAATTAAATTTACAGAATGTAGTGGTTCTATCGATGTACTTGAAACTGGTACTACTGGTACATATCCTCGTTATCACGATGTAAACATTCCTTTGAACATTGAAAATGCTGCTACTGATAATAGTTCTGTATTGTCTTTAACTGCTTCAGGTTCTGCTGTTGCTGGTGTTGACTATCAAATAATGAATCCTGCTATATCTTTTGCTACAGGGGATGCTATGAAAGCAATTCAATTAAGAATTTTTGATAATGCCGTTGTAGACGGAGACCGTTATTTAGACCTGAGCTATACAATTTCTGGAACAGGTGTTGCTGCTGATACAAATGCGCAAACCTTAAGAGTATATATTACGGATGATGACAACATTAAAGTAGGTCAGAACAGAACATTCCTTCTAAATCAGAACTTTGGAACCACAGGAGGAGCTTTACCAACCGGTTTCTATAATGCAACTTCTGGTACCAACAATTTTGTAGTAGGTTCTACTACTTCTGCTGGTATGACAGGTCAATATGCTTACGTTACTGGCAACACTACCACAAAACCACTTAGCTATAATAAAAATGCAGGTGTTTGTGTATTAGAGTTTCTGGTAAATGGTTTAAGTATGCAAACCCTGGATACATTTGCTTTCACTTATAAAGTAGGTGGAGTTGCTGCAAGTACTACTGCTGGTGGTGATGATGCATATGCTTTATACTACGATATTCGCGATACCCTTAGCAACTGGAATTATTATGGTGCTACAGGTGGTACAAACAATACTGGTTATGGTCCTTATGTATCCCAGACTACTGCTAAAAGAATGTCTTTAATTCCTACCTATGATATGGTTAGAAGAAAGATGGTTCAAATGTTCTACTTTGAAACAGGAACTCAAACTACTGGTAAAAACCCAGGTTTTGAAGTCGATTCAATTGTAGTAAGAGGTTTACCTTATAAAGTAGAAACTGCTCTAAGCACTAGCTATGGTTTCAATGTTCCTGCATTAAGTTACAATGTATTTAGAAGCGCTAATAACAAAGCTTATTGCGTATTCAAAAACGGTCCAAGTACAATTAATGGTTTAACGGTATCTCTAATAGATGCTGGTACTACTCAAGGTACTGTAACAACTGCAGCTGGCACCTACAACAGAGCTAAAAAGGTTTTCAAATTAGCACAAACTAATGTTGATAATGCATCTTTAGATAGTATTATTTTCTATTACACTACCGCAGAATTAGCTACTTGGGGAGCAAAAATTCCTACATTAAAAGTATTACAAGCTTTTGATGGCGTAAGTATTACTGCTACTTTAAACAGTACTAATGCTGTATTATTAACCCCAACTGTTGATACTACACGTTCTATTACGGATAGTGTATACACCTTCAAGGTATTTACAAAAGGTATGGGTAGCTTTATGCTGGTTGATCCTACTACTACTTTACCTTTAAAAATGTTGAATTTCAAAGGAAACTTAAAAGAAAATACAGTTGTACTTGATTGGACTACCGCTAACGAATTCAATACCAGTGGTTTTGATGTAGAAAGAAGTACTGATGGAGAAAATTATTCTTCTATTGGTTGGGTTAATAGTCTTGGAACTGATAATCTGAATAGTTATTCTTATAATGACAATACCATCGTTAAAGGAAACAAATACTACTACCGTTTAAAACAAATGGATAAAGATGGTAAGTTTACTTATAGCTCTGTAGTTATAGTAGCATACTTAGGTGGTAAGAATTGGGTAAATGTTTATCCTAATCCAGTAAAGAACAATTTGTATATTCAAAGACAAAATGGTTCTTATGCCAACACTAATATTGTAATTACAGATGCCAGTGGAAAAGTTGTTTACCAAAACAATTCTTCTTTAAGCACTACATTAGATGTTGAAACTGCTACTTGGAGCAAAGGAATTTATATTATTAAATTCAACTCAAGTGAAGGTTCTACAACAATGAAAGTAATAAAAGACTAACCTCTTTTAAGCTAATATATTCTTTAAAAAGGTCGGCAAATATGCCGGCCTTTTTATTTTATGGCGCTACCTCTATCACTAAATAATATCAGGTGACATCCCTATCTGAGTGTTTTTGTTTTACAAAATCGACTTGTAGTTAATTTCTAAACTGTTTACATAACATTAGAGTTGTTCCTCCTTTTTTATCAAAACCTTATCACAACAACCGTTTAAATTGCACCCTGAATTATGAAAACAAGATTGCTTTTGATGGCTATTTTATTGGTAAGTATCGTTATTGCTCAAAAACAGTCTGTCAATTGCTGGAACATAAGCTTACACCATAAACCACTTCTTCGTAAACAACAGTCTATCAATACTTTATGCTTGCCTTTGAGTGGAAAAGGCAATTTAAAGCTGCGTTACAATTGTGATGTTCATCCTGAAAATTACTGGAGAAGCTTTATTATAATGGATGAGAATCGGAAAGAACTAACCAGAATAAATACTGAAAACAACAACTATAGTCTGATAAATATTGCTAAACTAAAAGAGATTACTGGTATTCGGTCTTTTGTTATTTACACAGTAGCAATACCAAAAGATTCTGCAACTGCTATGACCATGAGAATTTCTCCGCTTTTTTTAACGAACATTTCCTGGCAATAAATATACAATGAAAAGAAAACTATTATTTTTTATTAACCCTATTTCGGGTACCAGGAATAAGCAGAATATAGAATCTATTATTCGTAAAAAGTGTACTAAATACGAATTTGACTTCGACATTGCCTTTACCAATGCTGCCGGAAAATATCATGATGTTGAACATAAAATAATAGACCAGGGTTTTTCCGACATTATTATTGTAGGTGGTGATGGTACCGTAAATCAGTTGACTAATAAGTTTAAACATTTAAATCTTCCTTTTGGTATTATTCCAATGGGTTCGGGAAATGGTCTTGCTTTTGCAGCTAATATTCCTGCCAACTTCTTAAAAGCATTGAAAACTGTTTTTGTTGGAAATACTACAGAAGTTGATGCTTTTATGGTGAATGATCATTATTCCTGTATGCTGAGTGGGGTAGGACTGGATGCACAGGTGGCTCATGACTTTGCCCAAAAAACATCGAGAGGTTTACTCACTTATACCCAACAAAGTGTTTTAAACTATTTTAAAGCGCACCCCTACCTGTTTGAAATAAAACTCCCTGATTTCTCTTTTTTTACCGACGCTTTTTTTATTAGTATAGCTAATAGTAATCAGTTTGGCAATAATTTTACTATTGCCCCAAAAGCAAGTTTAAACGATGGTTTGCTGGATATTGTTATCGTTCAGAAGATGCATAAAACAAAGCTTCCTTTTGCTATTTTAAAACAGATGAAAGGAAATAACCTGATTGAAGATGTTGTAAATAAAGTAAGTAAAAACAACATTCTTTATTTTCAAACACCTTCTATTACTATTCACAATACAAAACTTGCACGTTTACATATTGATGGAGAGCCAGTAGAAACAGCAGAAACAATTATTGCAGCCATTATTCCAAAAGCATTTAAACTGATAGTACCCTAGCCTGTATTTGATTTGTATTCCTCCTTGCCTCTTTGCCTATTGCCTGGTATTTAAACAAACATACTTTGTAATTAAATATTCCTCCAATCCATATCGACCACCCTCTTTTCCAAATCCACTTTCTTTTATTCCTCCAAAAGGAGCTTCCGGATGGGATATTAAACCTTCATTTATACCAATCATGCCATATTGTAATTGTTCCATTGTTTTCCAACAACGATTGATGTTTTGTGTAAAAAAGTAAGCTGCTAATCCATATGGCGTGTTGTTGGCTAAATTAATTACGGCTTCGTCTTTATCAAAAATATAGATAGCCAGTATTGGCCCAAATATTTCTTCCTTACTCAATTCCATTGAGGGTGTACAATTGGTAATAACGATGGGTTCACAAAACAATCCATCATCATCTAAAAGTTCTTTTCCAGTTATCATCTCTGCACCTTTTTGTAGTGCATCGAGTAGCAGAAAACGAACTTTATCCTTAGCTTCTTTGTTTATCAGCGGACCAATAGTTACCCCCGCATCAAGACCATCACCAACCACTAATCCTTCTACTTCTTTTTGTAAAGCTTCTACAAAAGGAAGATATATATCCTTATGCACATACACCCTGTTTGCACATACACAGGTCTGACCTGCATTACGAAATTTACTAATCATTGTTCCTTTCACAGCAAGCTCAATATCTGCATCATCAAATACAATTAATGGTGCATTACCACCCAGTTCCAACGAAAGCTTTTTTAAAGTAGTAGACGATTGTTGCATCAATAGTTTACCTACTGCGGTAGAGCCTGTGAAAGATATTTTTTTTATGGCAGGGTGGCTAGTCAGTATGTCCCCCACTAAGGCAGCATTTGAGGTGGTTATAACATTTAATACTCCTTTGGGTAAACCCGCCTCTATTGCCAGTTTCATTAATAATAATGCACTTAATGGCGTTTCTTCTGCTGGTTTTAATACTACTGTGCATCCTGCAGCAATGGCAGGTGCTAGTTTTCTGGTAACCATTGCTATAGGGAAATTCCAGGGTGTAATAGCTGCAACTACACCTATAGGTTGCTTGATAGTGAACAATCTTTTATGGAAGTCTGGAGTTGGTATCGTTTCGCCATAACTTCTTTTAGCTTCTTCGGCAAACCATTCTATGAAACTAGCACCATATACTACCTCCCCAATGGCTTCTTGTAAAGGCTTTCCCTGTTCTTTACTTAAAGTGGTAGCTATTTCTTCCTTATGTTGAATAATTAATTGGAACCATTTATTTAGTATTTCCGATCGTTCTTTTGCTGTTGTATTACTCCAGCTTGCTAGCGCTTTAGTAGCTGCGTCTATAGCTTGTACTGTTTCTAGTATTCCACAATCAGCTACCGTCGCAATTGCTTTTTCTGTGGCAGGATTAATAACTTCAAATTTTTTCTCCAAAAAAATCCATTCATTATCAATACAAGCACCATAGTGATACGCTTTAGCAGAATTTAATGCAGACATTCTATTGTAGATTTACAAGAACAAATATAAGAAAGATCTTACCAGGCCGATTATCCCAGATTATACATTAGCGATTGTTATGAAGCTTACCAATACAATAAAGACGTGTGTTTGTGCAGATTTTTTGTTAGCAATCATAGTGAACTATGGTAATAACAAAATTCAAGTCCCGTATGTACGGGATGTTTGAAGTATTTGAAATCTATAATAGAATTCTATTGCTTAATCAGGGTTTAATACCATTGTCAGAAAATAGTACTCTTTTGTAAGGAAGATAAATGAGAACATTTTTAAGTTCCATAGGAAGAATTATATAATGGTTGCCCCCCATTAATCCAGGGTTGGAAGCTGATATTTGTTCCATTATAGTTAATATATAAAATAGTATC
>Ga0208259_1000021_pt1 | contig 61986 bp, 40 predicted proteins | sample CryBogCBH22May08_FD_184618 | JGI IMG/M metagenome (GOLD analysis project Ga0208259, IMG submission 184618) | Freshwater microbial communities from Crystal Bog, Wisconsin, USA - CBH22May08 (SPAdes) | ecosystem: Environmental > Aquatic > Freshwater > Lake | place: Crystal Bog, Wisconsin, USA... | reverse complement strand
GATCATAGTGATCTGCTGCATTTGCTTTTTGGGTTGTGCCGGTTTGGGGAACAAGCCTTGCAGAAAGTAGACCCCGACGGCAATGGCCAGCACCAAAACAATGCCAATAATCAACGGCACATTGCGTAACCAGCGTTTTGTCTTATCCATCACTACTTGACCAGTTTCTGTGTCACTAAGCCTAGCTGGCTGATTTGCAGGCGGGTGACAATATCCAGCACTTCGATGACTTTTTGGTACTGCACCTCGGCATCGGCTTTGACCACCACCGGCAAATCGGGCGTGGCGGCCTTGTACTGCCCTAATCGGGTTTCCAAATCGCTCAGGGAAATAGGGTAAGTATCCAGATACACCGTACCGTCTTTAGTAATGGAAATGGCTTTGGTTTTCGGTTTCGATAACGCTGGTGTGCTGCTGGCTTTGGGCAGGTTGACGGTGATGCCCTGCACGGTAGCGGTGGTCATGATGATAAAAATTAATAACAACACATAAGCCACATCAAGCATGGGGGTGATGTTGATATCGTCATAAACTTTACCTTCTTCATTGGCCTTCATGATGACTGCCCCTGTTGTTTGGCGGCAATGCGTTCGGCGATATAATTGATGAACTCATCAGTGAACATGATGCTCAAACCGTCGCCACCGCGCTGACGATCGGCTATGCGCTTGGAGACCATTGCTAAAAACTCATCGGTGAACACATGCATATCAGCGGTGATGTCCTTGATTTGGGTCAGCAGATAGTTATAGGCAAACAAGGCCGGAATCGCCACCGCCAAACCGGCAACGGTGGCCAGCAAAGCACCGGAAATACCGGGGGCAATGGAGTTGATATTGACATCCCCAGTCGCGGCTATCACGGCAAAAGTGATCATAACCCCCAAGACCGTACCCAGCAATCCTAAGAACGGCCCACCAGAAATGGCAATGGTCAGCAACACCATATTTTTGTTTAGCTTTTGGGTTTCGCGCACAACGGCAGCATCTAGACGGGTGCGCACCAGGTTAAGCCCTTCGGCGGTAAGTGCGGAACTATCGCCAAAATTGAGCTTAAGCTCTTGCACACCGGCATGGTAGATGTGATAAATAGGGGAACTTTGAAAATGGTCGTGTTTGCCGATCAGGGTTGACAGGAATTCCGAATCACTGATTTCTTCATCTTCCTGGTCTTCATCCCTGTCCAAATCCGCTAGATGTTCGGCATCAACATGACGGTATTGTTTAAGGAATGCGGCGTTGTCTTTAGTGGCTTGTTTTAAGGCCAGTGATTTGCTGACAATGACCAAGGCACTGATGACCAACATGACACCGCATAAGGCAATCACCACCCAACCGTCAACGGTCAGGCTTTGCAAAATGATAAGAAAATAATTAGGCCCCTCGGCTGCACCACCCGATTCATCTTGACCAAAATTGATGATTGTAAAATCAGGGCTTTGGCTACGGTATTGGAATTTTATCCAATCGGCACTGCGGGCTTGTTTGGCTACCTGCACCTCATCCAACCAGCCTTGCAGACCTTCACCTATTTGTATCGTCGGTTTTATGGCTGCTAAGGTAATCGGCGTGTTGGCGACAGCCTGACCATTGAGATATAAAATAAGTTTGTCTTTTTGTGCGGTGATGGCAATATGCTGCCATTGCCCTAGGGCGATGGGTGCCACAGCGGTTTCGGCAAGGTTGCCATTGGCGTCTTGGTATTGGGCAAGCACGGCCGAATCTTTTAATACCAGTTGAATATGGCTAGTGTCGTCTTTGGCTTTGACCAGCAAGGCTTTGGGCTGTGCGGTGTCGATTTTTGCCCAAGTGCTGAATGTCCAGCCACTGTCAGGGCTAATATCTAATGCCGGGGCGTTGCTGACGCTGATGCCCGCTTGGCCATCAAATTTTGCCGCCGCTGTTATCCAACCCGCAGGATCAACGGTAGCGGTAGAAGTAGTGGCATGAAGGGTGTAAGCGGTGGCATCTTGGGGCAATGTTTCACCCTCGTTAAAATGGTACACCAAGGCTTGGTCGGCATCGTATAAGCCGTGCGGGTCGGAGGCATCGGCAGCGTTGGCATTGCCATAGTACATGGTAAATGCATCCGTGCCTATGCCGCCACGGACAGTGGGCAGTTTAACCCAGACAAAGCCCAGTTCTGCCAGCGGATCAATTTTTTCAACGGCATAGTTAAGGGCTGATTTGTCATCCAACATAAAACGCAAATCTTTGCCATTTTCGGCCAGTTCGGCAAAATAACCGAAATTACCGGTATGCAGCCTCACCAGTAACGGCACATCGGTGAGGGTTTCCTGGATATCAGCGCCAGTAGCGGCGGCATCCACTGTTAGGGTTTTGCGCGATGTCCAGCTGTTGTTCCACCATGTTGAAGCGGCCGAAACCACGGCGGGGAGCAGCAATAGCAACAACAGGGCGATTTTAAGCGAATGTTGGTTGATGTTTTTCATTGCATTAATTTAGTTGCTTAATAATTTTTGAGAATCGGTGCTGCAAGCCTGTTTGGTGGATATTTTTACAATGCACTTAGCCACCACAGCCGGACTTGCCTTGGCGCACATCGGCCACAGTGCATTTGCCATAGCCCACCACATCGGCACTGAGTAAGCTGACCGCTGATTTTTTCTTGCCATTCTGGCTGTTGTTGCCGTTGCTGTCATCGTCATTGCCGATGCTGGCTTGTTTGCTGGCACTGGCGGCAGCACTGGATGCCACCGACGGTATCACTGGCACACTAACGGCAACCGGCACACCGATCGAGCCAGCGGATGAGGTGATATTGGAAGCGCCGACCACGGCAGTGGCGGCTATCACCACTTTGCCGCCACTGATACCCGCTTCACCGGCATCAATAACCCCGGCAGGGGCTGCCAAATAGACGTTGCCTTGCTTTAAGCTGCTATCTTGCGGGTTGATGGTTTGGATGCCACTACCTGACACAATCGGCGGGAAGGTGGTGACAATATTGCCATTGGCGTCTACGCTAACGATCGGGGCGGGTGCGGAAATGGCGGACTTGGCCCCTTTACCGGCATCAATATTGCCTTGGGATGACCAAATGGCAATGTCCCCTCCCCCCATGGTGAACACCCGTGATTGGTTGACATTAAAATCACCTTGGGTCACTGCGTTGATATCGCCACTTTCTTGGACAACAACGCCCAATTCATCGGGTGTTTTTGCTATGCCGCCGACCGTGCCCGCCAAGCCCACATCAACCGCCCCGCCGGGCACGGCAATATTGATGCCACCACCGGCAAGGGTTTTGATTTGGCTAAACACCAACGACAAGTCGCCTTGATAATGGCTACCCGGAAAAAGTGTGGCAATGGCAGCAAAACCTTCTTGGTATAAGGCTTTGCGTTGTGATTCGGGGGCAGCCGCCGCTAATGCTGCGGACAGCTTGATTTCGTTAGCCAAGGCCGCTAACAAGGCAGTTTGCTTTTGGCTATCAGGCAGTTGCTGGAGGGTCATCAGTTTTTGCTGGGGGGTCAGGCTAATGACGTTGCCCTTTGCATCGACTATTTGCAGGTTATTGAGGTATTGGCTGCCAATAGTGAAGTATTTGCCTATAAAGCCACTGTAATCGACCGTATCGGAAATGCCCGCCAGCAAATTGACATTGGCACCTGTGCTGCTTGATAAAGCGGTATTGAAGGTATTGCCTATAGTATTGATACCAGCTGAACCGCCCAGATTAATATTGCCACCGGCTTGGATTTGCAATTGCCCTGGCCCGCCCAATAATATTTCATTGCTATTGGCTTGGACAATGCCGTTAGTGTCGATACTGGTGTCGTAATTGATATTGCGCCCTGCTTTGATTTGGGTGATATCCGACGGCAATAAGTTCTGCCCCGACAAGCTCAAGTTGTTAATATCCCTGCCCGCGCTAATATAAGCCGCCTGTGGCAGGTAAAAGGTCACTTCCGAGTTGGCATTGAAGGCAATGTCACCCACCTTGGCAATGAGGGTCGGCACGGAGCTGCCGCCGGTATGCACTGGTGTGGCGGCATGAATCAAAGAAGGTACCGGGCTGGCTGGATCCAACCTTTCTTGGGCCATGATGATGCCATCGCTAAGGCTACCATTGAGACCTTGCGCGGGGTTGTTGACCGTAGGCAAGAAGGCTATGTCGGCATCGGACATATTGACATTGATAAGTTGCCCGGCATTGCTGTCGGTATTGATGCTCTGGCCAGCCAATAGCATCAGCTTGCCTTGTGGCGAAGGGAACAAGGTCATGGAATTTTCGATGCGCAGATCACCGGACAGTGCCGTGGCAGATAGTGTGCCGGGATAAACGGCATACTCAAACCCTGAGGTGCTGGTATCGGCATTCTTTTCGCTTCTTATGCCATTGATATTATTTTGCAGGATAGTGTTGCCAGCAATGGCCAGCAGGTCAATCGCGCTGCTGTCGCTGTAGGTGAAGAATTGGGAATCCCCGCCAGCCCCCAATGGCAACAAGTTGGTTTGTGCCAGCACAGTCGGATTGAGCACGGAGGCAATCATCACATCTTGCCGTGCCTGCACATTGATGGTGCTATTGCCTAGCTCCAGCAATGACCCTAAAGCGTTATTGTCGGTGCTGACACTGCCGCCCGCAGCAATATTGGCCGTGCCTTGCCCGACATAAAACTCGCCGCCGACAATGTTGTCACCGGCGCTGACTTGCAAGTTGCCGCCACCATTGATGATGGTGCTGGTCTGTGTCCATTGGTTATTGGCGGTGGCGCTTAAAGTGCCAAAGGGCTTGCCGGTGGTGGGCAGCATAACGGACAGGCTGTTGATGGTGCCGCCCGCATTGACCGTGACATCACCACCCGCCAACGAGCCGACATTTTGGTTGAAAAAATGCCCGTCTTGGGCGGCAATGCCATTGACGGGGTCAGTCCGGTCGCCGCTGACATTGATGCCCCAAGCAGTCGGCCGGTTATTGGCGGTGATGTCACCACTACGCACCAACCAATCACTGATGGCTTGCCCGGTATTGACACCATTGATATCGCCCCCGGCTTGTAGGATGATATTGCCGCCCTGGGTGGGGTATTCCGCCACAGCAAAAACCAAACCTACCAAGGTTTCTTTAAAATACCCATACCTTAACAGCGTGTTCATTTGTTCTGGATTGAGCCGGTCAAGATAAGCCGCCTCGCTTTCGCCAGGTTGCTGTGCGGGCACACCGGGCACAGCACCGGACAATAGTTGGCCCAAGGTGTAGGGGGCAGTAGTACCCATGGTGTAAACGGCAGCAGCCAAGGTGGGGCTGTTGGCATCGGCAACAAAATTAATGCTGCCACCAGCATTGATGGTGATATCACCCGTGCCTGTCCTGACCATGACCTGGCTGGTGACGGTGTCGCCCGAGCCATAAGGGTCAAGCCCTTGGTAATCGCTGGCCAAATTGACATCCCCTTGGGCAATCAAATGGTAGTTCCATGATTGTCCGGGTTGCAGTACATTTTGGAATTGTATGTAAGATTGGCCTGGCAAATAGGTGGTGGCAAAACCATCGGTGATGGTATTGTCAATATTCAGGTTGCCGCCGGCACGCAAGGTCAGGAATCCCGGTAAGGTCTGATTGCCTTGGCTGTCGGTGTAGCGCCAACCCATAAAATCCCAAGTGTCCTGAAGGGTCAGATCGCCACTGCTACGGATTTCCAGCCCCGGCAGCAACTCTATGGCTGCGCCAGAAGTATTGTCCAGCAATGGGGCGTTGCCCATGAAGTTGCTGGTGTCGGTTTGCCAAGCAGTGATAGTGTCGGCTGTAATGACCGATTGCCCGTCATAAACACGGGTGGCTTCCAACACCGATTTAAGCGGGTCTGCACCTTGAATTTTGCTGTTAATGGCGGTGACATTAACAGTATCCAGCACATCATCGCGTCCTGTCCGCAAATGCACGCTCCCCCCTGCACCATTGACCCCGCCGGACACATTGATAAGTCCGCCGGTTTGCGACAAATCCAGCAAGCCACTGCCGGTATCATCACGGTGTATGGTATCTAAGGTGACTTGCCCACCTGCCGCGCCAGCGGCGCTGGCAGTAGCCAGAATCTTGCCGGTGCCGCTTAAAGTAATGCCATTGCGGCCATAAACACTGATTTGACCGGCATTGGCAGCGCTGGCATTAAGGGTGCCATTTACTGTGACATGGCCTTGGTCTGCCAGCAAGGTGATTTGCTGGGCACTGACAACATCAGTCTTGGCAATAGTTATATCGCCGTTTTGCTGCTCCAGACTGAACGCTCCAGTAAATCCGGCCTTGGTCAAGTTACTGTTTAGTGCCGAGAAGGCAGTGGTATCCAAGCTATTGACCGCCAATTGGAACTGGCCTTGTTTAAAAGCATTGTTGGCTTGTGCGCCCGCTAAGGCGGTGACCACATTGCTCCAGTCAGTCGTGCCTTTCGCGGTGTTGATAACCAGCGCCCCTTTCGGCACATTGATGGCCAACGAACCGGCAGCACTGGCTTGGCGTGTACCAGCAATAGCCCCCGCGACATTAATGCTGGCACCCTCGGCAACGACAATGTTGCCGCTATTGGCCAATAAAGAGACACTACCGCCAGGCGAATATTTATTGATGTTGTCAAAGCTGACGGCACGCCCTGACACATCCAAGCGTGAGCCGCTGTTAAGGTCAATATCGCCTTTCAGTGCGGTCATTTTTAGGATGCCAGAGGGCAAATCAAAACGTCCGCTGCTGGTGATGGAGTCTCCGGTGATTGTCCAACTGACGCCTAAGCCTTGCGTCCAAGCCGGATTATCGGTGCCTGATGCAGCTATAGTGATGTTATGGCCACTGGCATCGACCGAGGTGGTTGCCCCGGCATCACCGATAAAATGACCGGCAGTCAAGTTTAAGTCACCGGCAACGCTCAAGGTGCCTGCCGCCACCAATGAGCTTAGGCCGGTGACGGGGTCGACAGTATGCCCCGAGCCTTTGATGTCCGTTGTACCATTCAGGTTCACCTTACTAAAGCCAGTGATGGCATACTGTCCGCTGCCCAGCTGGATTTCGTTGGCATTCAGCGTTAGCGTGCCGGCACCTGTGCCTAGCGAACCTGCATTGGCTTGGCTATTGGTCAGGTTGATGGCGTTGGCATTCAGTGATGCTACCGCCCCAGTATTGTTAAAGCCGTCAATTTGTGCGGCATCTATATTGATGGCACCGGCATTGACTGTGACACCACCATAAATGTTGATGTTGCTGGTGCTGGTCAGCGACAATTGGTCAAGCACCAATTGCGTGTCCGCCAACACCAAGCCACTGGTGTTGGCGGGGGCATTGCCCAGACTGATACTGCTGGCATCTAAGGCCAGTGAGCCACCATGCATGTCAATTTGGCCATTGAAGGTGGTGTTGTCAGTAGAATCCAGCAGCATGGAATTGTTGGATTTTAACTGTGCACCACCTTCCACGACCAATGAACCCAAGGAGCCAGTAACGGCTTGGTCACGATTGACCTTAATTTGCCCGAACGACGACAGCCGCACCAAAGCACCGTCACTATTGGTGTTGCCTTGGTTTGAGAGGGTCAGGTCAACCCCGGCATGGGTGCTTTTGTTGCCGATGGTTTCGATGATGGCGCCCGATTTGACTAATATTTCGTTGTTTGCCGCCAATAGCAGCTCGCTGCCTTTTAAATCGACATTGTTGGCAATGGTCAAGTTCTGCGCCGTCACCGTGATATTTTGTCCGGTGCTGGTCTTGTTACGGAGTCCACCCAACAATAAACTGGGGGCGTTGAGTTGGTTCAGGTCACCGGCAAACAAACTGACAGTCCCGGGGGTACTGGCGGTGACATCCTGCCGCCTAGCTACAATGGCCAAATTAGTGGCGCTAATGTCAACCTCGCCACCCAACCCATTGCCAGCGGGGGCGGCGGATAACTGGGCACCTAAAGTCAGGCCGGTTTGGGCGGAAATAGCCAGGCTACCGGCATCGTTAGGCAATGACCCCGTTATGGCATCAGCAGCGGCACTGGCAAAAAAAGCGTTAGCGGAGTAATCAGTGTACTGGGAGTAGCTGCGGGCCACACTGCCCGCCTGAACGGCAAAGCCTTGCCAGATCGCTTGGGTTGTGCCTGCACTGGGGTCACCATAGCGGCCTGCAACAATGGTTGCTCCGGCCAGGTTGGTGGTGGTTTGCCCAGGCAGCATGTTTTGCAAAGCTGAAGATGTTTGTGGGGTGATCAGATAGGCACCCGGCAATAATGCGTAATGGGCTGGCAACAAGGTATACCATCCGGCGGTAAGCCCTGAACCCGCCCCTAAATAGACACTCTCCCCAACAGTCAAACCGGATGATGGGGAGAGCTGAGGATCATAAGGCGTCAGAGCATTGCCAAGGCCGGGTATAACCGCATAGTTCTGCTCATAGCCGCTAGCATTAGGGTCCAACACATCATTGGAGCCTCCTAGGCCAGTGATGAACTCATAGGCATACAGATCACCGCCGCCCGACAAATTGACTTTGGCACCGCTGTTCAAGGCCACGTTTTTGCCAGTTAAGGCAATTTGCTTTTGCAGCGGGCTGCTAATGACAATATTGTTGCTGCCGGAGCTGTCCAATGGGTAGAGCCAATGCAAGCCTGCTGATCCAACACCAAACGGCACTGTCAGGCCATTACCTGATACCGAGGTCAGACTGCCTGCCGCCAAGGTCAAATTGTCCGCCGCATTGAGTGACAATGAGCCGAAAGGCGCTTCCAACACACCTTGTTGGATAATATTGGGGGCATTGATGGTCAGGTTGCCGCCTGCCGAATACACTGGGGCGGGGGTGTTGCCATTGGCTTTGATGGTGACTGTGGTGTTGCTGTCACCACTGACCGCCAAAGTGTAATTGGTAAGTGTGGCGGGGTAAATCTGGCTGGCGGCGAGGGTCAGGTTGCCTGCCAAATTCAGTTCGCCCAAATAATCTCTGGTGTTGGGGTCGATGCGGATACCCATCATGCGCAAATCGCCTTGGCTGTTCAAATTGACATTGCCAAAGCCGTTAAAACTAAAACCACCAATCAGGTCAATTCCCTGGGCATTAACGGTGAACTTGCCAGCCCCCGTTCTGGCATCAGGCGCCAAGGTGGTGGAGAATGTGCCATTGCCCAAGTCCGTGTCGATACGGCTTTGGCTGGAACCTAGTTTGGCATAAGCTGTATCGAGAGTGACTTGGCCACCGGTGCTCCTAAGTATCGGTGCATCAAGCACGACCTGCTGGTTGGCATCCAATTGCACGTTGCCGTCAAATTGGATGCTGCCAGCATAATTGCCATTAGCATTTAACACATCGGTTTTCAATAACAATGAAGCAAAGCCACCCTGATCAAGTTGTGAAGCATCAAGGTAGGCCCTGCCACTGAATTTTTGCGGGTCAATGGCACCGCCTTCAGCCAAGTTGGCGGGGATGATCGATTTGATATTGGACAGGACTATGCTGACCGGCATATTGGGTTTAATGTCATCGGGAAACAACCCGCCACTAATCGGTATTTGCGGTTTGTTACGCAAGCCTGGGCTCATATTGACGCTTAATGTGCCACCCGCGACCCCTTGACCGCCGGAGTGTGCCGTCAAGATGCCGTCCATCAACATGCCTTCACCGGCCTGCAAATTGATGATGCCGCCTTGTGAGGCAATCGGCATTGACAGCACATTACCGCTAGGTGTCTGATAATCTAAATTTTGGCTGGTGCCTGACACATCAATGACAGAACCACGACGGGCGACAATATAGCCACGATTGGCAGTCAATGCCACCGTGCCACCGGTCATGACAGTACCGGTTTGCAGACCTGTGGTGTTCAAAGCGGGTTGGAACACCCCCGCCGCCAATAACTGGCTGGTCGCGCCTAGCCATATCCCTTGCGAGCCAAAGAAACCCTGGTCGCCACTGCTCGGGGTATTGATATTGATGGTGATATCGCCGCCGGGCGTATTGATGATGCCATCCATATACACTGAGGTATCAGAATTAAGCGTGACCGAACCACCGGGATCGGTCTGGATTAGGGTATTTTTACCTATATTCAGGGACTGAGCGGTGTTTTGGGCCAATAACTCACTCATGGATAGCGTGAGGTTAGTGGGCTTGCGGATGCTATCCGGCAACAACACCTCAGTGCTGAAACCGGTCAGTTTGCTGCCAGTGGCTTGGCTGACGAGATTACTGTCCAGTTGTAGGTTTTCTTGCTGGGGCTTAATTTTAAGGTCACTGGCAACCGTCAAACCATAAAGATTAGCCGTCAGGCTGTAATTGGCAAAACCGTTTTGCTGGAAAAAATCGGGGCTAAGCATCAATGGCGTGGTAGCCAGACCCAGATTGGTGGGGGCGGCACTGGCTGGGCCGATGAACACTTCGTTAGTGCTGATTGCCAAACTGCCGCCTTGGCTGATAGCCCAAGCGGACAATGTGCCATCAAGGATCAGGCTGGATGGGTTGCCGCCGCTGTAGTCGGTGGCGGCAGTCAAACTAATGTGGCCGCCTTTACCGGCACTCACTTGCGCTTGGCCATTCAAATAAGCACCGCCACTGACATCGATAAGGCTACCTTTCTGCAAGTCCAAATTGCCCTGCTCGGCCACCAAACTGACCGAGCCGCCATTGCTGGCAATAATCCCCAAGTTATGACCGGGTTGGCCGTCCAGCAAATCATTGACCCACAAACCGGCCACATCAATTTGCGCCGAACTGCCCAATATGATGTCTGCGGGAGATAACTGGCCACCGACCGAAATGGGCTTGAGATTAACGCTGCCGGACGGGGCGACAATTGAACCTTGTATGTCAAAATGAGTGGCGGCAAGATTAAGCGAGCCGAAATCAGGCAATGCCATTTGCGCGCCATTTTGCAAACTGATCGCGCCATTGGTTTTGATACTGACATTGCTGATGCCCGATTGTTTGAACAAATCGGCATTAAGGACTAACGCTGAGGCATCCGTTGAACCTGGCGATTTTCTTGGCAAAAGTTGGTTGGCAGCAATATTGGCTACGCTGGGATTTTGGCTGAAAACAATATCTTGTACGCTGAATAAATTGTTATTGCTTAAATCCACTGCAAAGCTGCTACCGGTGGCCAGTTGTGTGGCGGTGCGCTGATAAGTGCTGGCAATGGTTGTGCCATTCAGCGAGCCGTTCAACGACGCTTCATAAGCGGAAATATTAACAGTACCGCCAGCAGCACCCTGTAGATAACCGGCCTCATAATGGTTATTAGCCAACCCCGGAATAACCCAAGTTTCGCTATAGTTCCATTGCGGGTAATTGGCAATAACCAAGCCTGCGATGCTGTCGTAATGGCGGTTAGGGTCGGCAGTGGCAATGTCGTACAGTTGACCGCCGCTCAACAGTTGGGTGGTTTGCACCATGCCTCCCTGATAGGCAACCGAGCCACCAGAAAAATTTATCAGGCTGCCCGATTGCGTCACCACGTCACCGCTTGAGGTCAAATCTATGCTGCCGCCTGAAATGCTGCGTTGGTCAATATCGCGGGCAATACGCTCAACCGCTCCGGTGATATCCGCTATTGGAATGGACGCACTTAACAGATTGCCATTGGTGTCGTATTTAAGCGTGGCATCACGAATGTCAACACTGACGGTTTGGCCATACAATATGCCATTGCGCTGCAAGGGTGAATCACGCAATTCATTGCCCATTAACTGCACTTGCACGATATTCTGTCCGATGGGCACCGATACATTTTGTACCCCGGAGGCATCAATCACGCCGCCCGTTGCCACAAACACCCGCGCATCGCCTTTGCTCGTAGGGTTAGTGGGGTCATCGACGGCGGTAATGGTAATGTCGCCGGATTTGGCACGCACGGTGGCGTTGCTTTCCACATTGACGTTATGCCCGCTGATTTGTATCTGTGACCGGCTTTGTGCTTGGGCATCAATGGCGGTGGTGGTTTTATTGGCATCCAATTCCACACTGGTGACGCTGCCGCTGCCCAGCGTGACGGTTGCATTAGTGCCCAAACCATCGCCAATATCAGCGGCTCTGACCGTTGACTTCGGCAATAACTTGCCGCCAGTGCTGGTGGGGTCTTGGATGCCCTCACTGGCAACCAAGCTGACCGAGCCATTGAGATTGACTGAGGTGGTGGCCGATACTATGCCTTGTTGGTTGACCGCAAAGCCCATCAAGCTGGCGTTGCCTTGCTGCGCCAAAATGGTGCCGCTGTTGTCCACTTCCCCACCAGTACCCACTTCCACCAGCAAGCCACGGATACCGGAATTGCTGCCGGCTTCCTGAAAATACACCTTGTCGGTTGCCGCCGCCAAGATAGTTTGCCCTTCCGGGGTGGTTATGGTGCCGGCATTGTCAACCACCGGCGCAGCAATGACCACGCGACCACCTGAGGCGTTGGTCTGTATTTGTGCGCCTTGCTCAATAAAAATTTCAATTTTTATTTTATTGCCGTTTTGGTCAAGAATGTAGTTGCCGCCGCTATCTTGAAGATAAATGGCGCCGCTGCCTTGCAGTGCCGCTTGACCCTTGGTGTCAAAGGCATTGGTCAAGCCATTCTGAAAGGTGGCCTCGGTAATGCCTAGGGTGGTTGCCACCAATGAATTGACATTCACTTGGGAATGTTGGCCAAACAAAAAGCCATTTTGGTTGACCAGATAAACTTGACCGTTGGCGGTTAATGTCCCTAATATCTGGCTGGCATTAGCCTGATGAATATCGTTCAAGGCGACCGAGGTCGATGACGGTTGGGTAAAATGCACACTACTGCCTGAACTGATATTAAAGCTCTGCCAATCAATGCTGGCTTTGTCAGTGGTCTGGTCGATGGTCATGGCATTATGGTCAATGGTCAGCGATGCATTGCCTTGACTGGCGATATCGGCGGGGGAGTTGGACAAAGTGGGCACCGGCAGTTCCGCCCGTACCGTTTGCACCGCCCCTGACATTGCCAAACCACCTGCGATTAACGCACGGATTGCCAACACCAAAGGCTTGGTAGCGAGATTGAAATGTTGTGGTTGTTTACGCTGCTTAACCATAGCTATCCCCTAAAAATCATAAGCCAAACGGAAATCCACACGTTGTGTGCCGACATTGACTGTGCCTTGTTTTTCTAATGGGTAAGCCCAGTCCAATTCACCTAGCCAATGTTTGAAAAACAGCAGCCTCATGCCGGCGCCTGTACCGGCCAGCCGATAATTGCTTGGGCTGGGTGCCAGCGGATGTTCTATCCATAAATAGGCGTAATCAAAAAAGCCATGCAGCCGCAAGTTTTGGGCGAATTGCCAATTTTTCTGTTTAAGTTGCGGGCTTTGCAGTTCAACCGACAGGTTAACGCCGTTGTCGCCCAATTGTTCGGTTTGATGGTAGCCGCGCACCGTTTGCGGGCCGCCCACAGCAAATTGTTCGTTACTGATCAATGGCGCACTGGTGATTTGGCCGGAAGCACGGGTGGCTAAGCGCATATCCCAAGGCAGTTCACGCAGGTGTTTCAGCTCGGAAGTGAGATAAGCAAAATCAGCGGTTGCCTTCAAACGCCTATTAGTAAACTGGGCCTGATCGCTGCCTAAGCCGCGTAGGGAAAAATGTAGGGCCGAGTTGAACGTAGTGGTCGCACCCGGGTAACGCCAACTGGTGTCGTAACCCACTAAAAATGGCATATAGCTGACCGGCGATGTTTTTTGGTCTTGTCCTTGCTGGATGACACCCTGGTTAAACGACTTGGTGTCCAGTCCAAAACTTAGGCTATGACTATAGGCGTTGATCCCCGGCAGGGGTTTGATCAATCGCGCACCAAAAATGCTGCCGGTACCCACTACTGACAAGTCACCGACACTGGCACCGAGTTGGGTATTGGAATTGATACTGATACCATACACCGACAAACGGGTATCAGCCCAACCAGTGGGCATGACATAAGTGCCTGACAAAACATCAACTTGATTGTCATTTTCTGGTGAAACCTGGTATTGCAAGGATGCGCTATGGAACATTTGCCAAAGGTTGTCATAACGGATGGCCCCAATCAGACGGGTGCGGGAGGTGTGTTCTGAGTTGCGGCCATTAAGTTCCAAACTGCCATGCACTGGCAATTGGTCTTTTACGCGTAGTTCCACTTCGGTTTTGCCGGGCGTGGAGCCGGCACGGAAAATGGGGGTGACTTGGCGGTCAGCCGACTGCTTACCCAAATCGGCCACCTGTTCTTGGACATTGGGCATGTAAGGCACTTGCCCTGCTGCCAAGGCAGGCACTTTGTTGCGTATTTTGTCGAGATGGAAGTAACGGGAGCCGGTGATTTTAAGACGTTCCACCTTGCCTTCCACCACTTGCAAATGCACTAAGCCATCAACGATGTCTTGCTCGGGGATTTCAACCAATACGGTGGGATAGCCCTTATCTTTATATAAGGCTTCCAGTGTTTGCCGGGCTTTTTCGACATCAGCCACGGTTTTGGCATTGCCCAGGAACGGGTATAAGGTTTTTTCTATGAGCGTCTGGTCAAGCATGGAATTGCCATCCACTTGCATTTCCAACATATCGAAGGATTCTGGCCCGGCAGAAGTTTGCACTGGTGCGTCTGTCGATTGTCCCGTAGTAGGGTTAGTGACGGCAGCTTGACCGTCCGCCAACAAAAAAAGCGGAAATAACAAACCACTGATGCCAAGCCATGCGGATAATGCAAAGTCTTTCATTAATACACAGAATAATTGCTGAAATGTTTAAATAAAAGCGTGCCGCCAGCCTATTATTGCCAGTGGCACTTTAAAACAAAATATGCAATTTTTATGCCACTGACAGCATCAATGATTTGTAAGCATTTTTAGCGACAACAAAAATGTAAATGTTGTCCTAGCAACAGCCAAACAGCAGCGGCTGTTGACAGGACAACAGGTGTCGGCCAGATTATAAGCAGTTGCTTATTTCATTTGGACAAAAGGTGTGTCCTGTCCGGTAGGATTGATAACCGGTGCGATTTCTGTATGTAACTTACCTTTGATGTAATGTGAATAAGGCACTACAGGATTGGAGGGGTTGAAAGGCACACTAGGGGTAAATTTGCGCGGGTCTGCCGCCATTGCAAAAGCCCCGGTTTGCCCCCAGGCTTGGTTGGTATTGCCAGGGGCAATAACGGTCGGGCTACCCATAGCCTGGGCCAACTCATATGCGACGGTCAGTTTTTTGGCCAGCAAGCCGCCTTTATAAAGCAGGGTACCTTCCGCCCAATAAGCATAGTTACCAGCAGCTACGTTAGCTAAGGTAGGCGCATAGCCGTCAATTTTGATATAACGCCACGGATCGCCGCCTGTACCGGCGGCAGTTACTTTACTGTTCCGGTCAGCCGAGTTAAGCGCTATACCCCAACGGTTTGCATAAACTGCTTTTCCGCCGGACGTACCAACTTGAATATTATTGAAGCCCAAGGTATTAGTGCCGTTCTGCCAATCCGACAACAGAGTGCCGGTGGCTGAAACAATAATGGGTTCTTTGACAATCGGCAGCGCGGCATCTTCATCCACGGGGTCGTTGGCGGTCGGCAAGGCTGGACTGGCTGCGTTGGCATTTGCCGGATAACCCAAAAAGACCGAATTGGCTATCACAAAGGTTGCTGCACCATTATTACGCAAAGCCAGCGCAACAGGTGTCAAATTATTGCCTGTGGTCGCTTCTTTGTAAGGTGCATTGACACCGGCATCATTAAGGATGGCAGGGTCATTCAGGCTAATAACTTTATTGCTATTGGTGGCGTCAACAATTTGCACTTGATCCCATGCACCAATTTTACCGGCCATCAATGAACCGATAAACTCGTGGCTAAGGCTAGGCATACTGGCTTCAGAATAACTGCCTATGGCAACGGTGCTGGGCAAGGTGCCGGCACGTTTTTGCGCGGCTTGCAGCACTTTATACAAGTCCAAGGTCACAGCAATGCCATAAGTCAAACCGCCGGTAGGGTTGACAACAAATGCGGTAGGCAAGGTAGTTAAAGTGGTCGGCCAGTTGGGCACGGGCAGGCCAGTGATCAGGGCGTTTGCTGGGGCAGGATAATTGGCGGTGCCAGGCTTTAACAAAATATAAGGGTCAACAGCAATAATACCCGCATCTGAGTTAACTAGGCTGAGATAGGTGGTCGCATTGCTTTGGGTAATAGACGCAGTCCAAGATTGTGTACCTGCCGATGTCCACGCGCTGGCAAGCAAGCTGGCGATATTGAGATGCTCCAATGGCAAGCCAGCGACCAACGGGATAACACCATCACCAGAACCACCTACGGTGCGCCTGACCAACAGGATGTTTTTGCCTTGCAACGCGCTGCCTAATTTGGAGCTGCCAACAAAATAATGGGCTGTCCAACGGGAACCAACAGCGTTGGCATTAGTGGGATCGACATCGTTGAAGGTGTCCACTGTGCTGGCCCCCGTAGCGGTGGTCCCCGCCAGCACAGTTGTGACCGCTTGGGTGTAAGCATTGGTTTGCGCCACTGCACCAGAAATATAGACGGTGATATAAGGTGCGCCATCATGCCACGGGGTGATGGCATTCGCCGCCTGCGACCCCATCAGCAAGGACGCGGCTAAGGCAAGGTGTTTTAATTGCTTCATAATATAATTTCCTGCAAAATTAAGTTAACAATGAGAGGATGATAAGCGACTGATTGACAGAGTGCCTGTTATTTTTAACATAGCTGTCATTTTATCGCTATCGGGATATAGTTGACTATATAACCATATTTGAATCAAGTGCTATTTATGAAAATATCTAATTCATTTAAGTGGACAATTAAGTGATGGGGCAGGCCATCAACTTCGCTTAGCCAACGTACTTAGAATTCGCTCAGTAATTTGCTGTGAGCCGACACCGAAAACGCACCGCTTCATTCAAACTACCGGTTACTGGAGAAGGCATGTCGGTGCTCTAGCGAACTAATTTTTACCTAGTGTTAATTTTCGATTGCACTTATAGGTTGAATATAAGATATTTAATGATATCCAATGAGTTGATGAACCTACTCATTGCTATCTCCCTAACCCCCTTCGTACTAGACACTGTCCAAGGAAACCAACCATGCTAGAAACTTATCGGAAACAGATAGCTGAACGCGCCGCTGAAGGCATTGTCCCTAAACCGCTTGATGCCGCGCAAACAGAAGCGTTATGCAGCCTTATCCAACACCCCCCCGCTGGTGAGGAAGCCTGCCTGCTTGATTTGCTGGCGAACCGTATTCCCGCCGGTGTTGATGAAGCTGCCTACGTCAAAGCCGGATTCTTGACCGCCATTGCCAAAGGTGAAACCGCTTCACCTATCTTAACGCCTGAGGACGCCACCGAATTGCTCGGCACTATGTTAGGTGGTTACAACGTGGCCCCGTTGATTGAATTGTTGGATAATGCACAACTTGCCAGCATAGCAGCCAAAGCACTGGCACACACCTTACTGGTGTTTGATGCTTTCCACGATGTACAAAGCAAGGCTGAGGCAGGCAATGGCTACGCCAAGCAGGTGATGCAAGCGTGGACCGAGGCGGAATGGTTCACCAGCAAACCAGCCGTGCCGGAAAAAATGACCGTCACGGTATTTAAGGTGACCGGCGAAACCAATACCGATGATTTATCACCTGCACCGGATGCCTGGTCGCGCCCCGATATTCCGTTACACGCTAAAGCCATGTTGAAAATGCAGCGTGAAGGCATCACCAACGCCGAACAACAGATAATGGAACTGAAACAAAAAGGCTTTCCTATCGCTTATGTGGGAGATGTGGTCGGCACGGGTTCTTCGCGTAAATCCGCCACCAATTCGGTGTTGTGGTACATCGGCAACGATATCCCGTTCATACCCAATAAGCGTGATGGTGGGGTCTGTATTGGCGGCAAAATCGCACCTATTTTCTTCAATACCATGGAAGACTCGGGGGCATTACCGTTTGAATGTGATGTATCGCGTATGCTGATGGGCGATGTGCTTGATATTTTCCCTTATCAAGGGCTGGTGACGCGTCATGACAGTGACGAGGTGGTTTGCCGCTTCAGCCTGAAAACAGAGGTGTTATTGGATGAGGTGCGCGCTGGTGGGCGTATCCCGCTGATTATCGGACGGGGACTGACAGACCGCGCCCGTAAGGCTTTAGGCTTGTCGGCTTCAACTGTATTTGTCCGCCCGGTTGACGAAACGGATAGTGGCAAAGGTTATACGCTGGCGCAAAAAATGGTGGGCAAAGCCTGTGGCGTGGCGGGTGTGCGCCCCAACACTTATTGCGAACCGCACATGACTACGGTCGGCTCGCAAGACACCACCGGGCCGATGACCCGCGATGAGCTGAAAGATTTGGCTTGTTTGGGTTTTTCTGCGGATTTAGTGCTGCAATCATTTTGCCATACCGCTGCTTACCCTAAACCGGTGGATGTGGCTATGCAACACACGTTGCCTGATTTCATTATGAACCGTGGCGGGGTGTCCTTGCGTCCAGGTGACGGTATTATCCATTCGTGGCTGAACCGCATGTTGCTGCCCGACACGGTGGGTACAGGCGGCGATTCACACACGCGCTTCCCGATCGGCATTTCTTTTCCGGCCGGTTCGGGGCTGGTTGCCTTTGCCGCCGCCACTGGCGTAATGCCACTGGACATGCCTGAATCGGTGTTGGTGCGCTTTACCGGCACTTTGCAGCCTGGCATAACTTTACGCGATTTGGTGAACGCTATCCCTTATGCGGCACTGCAAAAAGGCTTGCTGACGGTTGCCAAGCAGGGCAAGAAAAATGTGTTCTCGGGACGGATTTTAGAAATTGAGGGCTTGCCAGAGTTAAAAGTTGAACAGGCGTTTGAATTGTCCGATGCTTCGGCTGAACGCTCGGCGGGCGGCTGTACGATTAAATTGAATGAAGCGCCGATTCGTGAATATTTGAATTCCAATATCACCCTGTTGCAATGGATGATTGCCCAAGGCTACGGTGATGCCCGCACCCTCTTGCGGCGCATTAAGGCCATGCAGGACTGGTTGGATAACCCTGTGTTGCTAGAAGCGGACAAGGACGCGGACTATTTTGAAATCATCGAAATCAATATGGATGACATCAAGGAACCGCTGCTGGCTTGCCCCAATGACCCCGACGACATCAAACCGCTGTCGGCAGTGGCCGGCACGGCAATAGACGAGGTGTTCTTGGGGTCTTGCATGACCAATATCGGCCATTTCCGTGCCGCCGGAAAATTGCTGGAACAGCATAATAGTGCTTTACCGACCCGCTTATGGGTGGCCCCACCAACTAAAATGGACCAAAACCAATTGGTTGAAGAAGGCTACTATGGCACCTTCGGTAAAGTGGGTGCGCGTACGGAAATGCCCGGCTGTTCGCTGTGCATGGGCAATCAGGCACGGGTGGCGGAAAATGCGACGGTAGTATCCACCTCTACCCGCAACTTCCCAAACCGTTTGGGCAATGGTGCCAATGTGTTCCTGGCTTCGGCAGAACTGGCCGCAGTCTGTTCCATCTTGGGCAAAATCCCCACGGTTGAGGAATATCAGCACTATGCCACGCAAATCAATGCATCGGCAGATGACACTTACCGCTATTTGAATTTTAATTTGATGGAAAAATACCAAGAAGGGGCGAAGGCTTAAGCAAAAAAAGGGGGCATTAATTGTTCGTTCAATAAACAATGCCCCCTGTTTAATCCTTGCAAAGTGGCCGAATGAAGCAAAGAGGAATTAGGGTGGTTAGTGGCACGGCTGCCCTACATTTCTCTACATGTAGTTGTGCAAAAGTGTTTTAACCAACGGCCTTATTTTTACAGGGCTATGTGAATAAAAAAAGTTAAATAACTTATGGGCAACTACTTGCATTATTGATAAGGATAGCTTCTGGCTTTGCCAATTGCCTGCAGCGGAGTTTACCAAGTTGGCAAATTTCACCCATTAGCCATGTCATTAATCTCTTTCATTAGTAAGCTAGGTGTTTTGACAAATTGAGAATCTGGAATAGATTCAAGCGTTGATAGTATCCTTTCAGATGCAAAAAAAACAGTGTCTATTTTTCCTGACATTACAGAAAATATTCTGCCTTGTTTAAACACATGGCATGAACGGTCATCATGACTCGAAGTTGGCTTTGTTTTTATAGCAAACTGTGGCCCAACAAATCTGAACCGGTCACGAAAATCAGGTACATAATGCGCTATCTGTTCTTCCATTTGTTTAACTTTAGACAACACAACGGTTTCATTCAGTTTATTTTTTACTACCCGGGCTTCAGAAGCAGTAGCATATCGACCTACAGGTGTATAGGGAACGCTAGATAAGGTATATAGTGTTGGCTCTTCTGTCGGGTAGATAGAACATAAAGGCCCATCAACAAATGTTAAGGCAGGAAAAATGTTTTTCTTATCCAAAGATTCGTAATACAAAAGAATGGTTGGTTCATAGATAACGTCCATGGGCGGTTTGGTAAAATGACCCCAAGTAGCATCTATCACATAGTCAAAACGTTCTCCATTAACATAACAACAATCACTTTTTTCTTCAATTGAACTAATTCTTTCATTTAAAATTAATTTATCCGCTAATCGCTGCTTAAAGTAACTTCTTGCAGTTTCTGTATGAAGCACACGCTCTTCGGTAATCAGATAGCCTTCTATATTTTTTATATCCAGGTTGATATTAATCTTTTCAGAAAAATCTAAGCCTGAAGAAGTCATGATTAGTCGGTAAGTCAAAAAATCAATTAAGGAATCGTGCTTTGGAACTGCATAAATATTATTAACAACATGACCACTTAAAGAAGGGTAACGTTCGATAAAACGCATATACCCATCACGCGATTGCATACGTGTATTATAATGACGGGCATAATGGAAGCCTAAATGTAAACGGAATTGATTGTTACCAGATGCTTCATGTAACGGCCTGGTGTTCATTTCAAACACTTTGACATCCATACCTAAGGCATCAAAAGAAGTTGCTAAATGACAACCGTACCAACCCGCACCAATAATCGCTATAGTATATGCCACCGAACTATCTATATCCTTTTCTAATCAATCGTATGAATTCTATGCCTTAAACTTCCATACTTTTCAGCTAGTATTTTAATTTTGTCATATAAATCATTAATGACTAAATTAAAATTACTCAATATTTCGTCAATATCAATCACAGAATTACTGTCTATATATTCACACGGGTAGGTGGCTTCACGAAATATTGGGCTGTCATAAATATGCAAATCCGATCTGCTGTTCAATACTTTTGTTGAACTAAAAACGAGACCGGGTTTATTGGCAATCCATTTGTATTTAGCTAAGCCTGCACCCCAAGGGGCTACAAAAAAACCACACAATAAACTCCAATTGATACTTTCGCAGAGACTACATCCAATAGTATTAAAAACTGTTATAGATTCCGAACTGATAGCCGATTTGATCCGTTCTGCAGCTCCTATTTCTTCATCCAGCAAGTCAATTTTCTTATCTTTTTTAATAATGTGTTCGCGGTGACTTTTTATATTTTCACCTGAATAATTTGTATTATGACCATCAATAATTAATGCAATTTTACCTTCATATTCATGGGATAGCTTTTTGATTACTTCACAAATACCTTGTTCCTGATCCAACCAGCTTCTATTTTCAAAACGTAGGGTAAAAAGAATAATGACATTATAATCAATCGCTTTAAAACTGCAAAATTCCTCAGAAAGCTGCGATCTATTAATTACATAATTCGTTGCATAACCAATAACTTTATCAGCTAATGATTGGTGAATATATAAATCGCTGACTCGAACGTAAAAGTAATTGCCTGCATATACATATCGAGGCAAATGCTTGAGATTTATGCGCCTAACCTTATTATTTAATTTAGGATAAAGGGTTTCTAGGGGGCCATAATGTTCGCTTTCTGTTTGACCAGTAAAATATTCATGTAAACTAGAAAGTACGCCTCCTCTTTCCATTCTTTCAAGTGCAGTTAATTCATTCCAAAAAAAATGCCCTAAGTGTGGCGCCCTAGAGCAACTGACGGTTTTTTTAATGTTCTCATTTAAAAGATAGGGTTTGATATGTTGCCAGGATTGAATGGTAATGGCAACAAAATTAAAAATATCTTCCTCTTTAAAACGAGGCGAATTCATATGGTCACTATAAACAAACAGATTTCTAAGTGGGAAATAAAATCCAATTTTTTCATTGTGATGTATGCTACAAAATAAAAAAAAAGCCTCATTTTCTATTTCAAACCGATAGGCTGTAGTGAAACCATCAGAACTAAAAAAAATTGATTGGTTGCTCCTTATAATTTCACCAGAAATGGGATTTTTTATTTCAATATAACCCGTAATAATAGCCCTGTCCTGCCAGTTTTCAGTATTATGGAGTAACGGTAAAGAATCATTTTTGAATAAATCGAACCATAGGTCAGTGCCTGTCGATAACCATTCCAAACCATACCGCAAATATTCCTTTTTTATGGATTGATAGTTATTATCATACACTGAACCTGCATCATCCATTTCAGATACATTTAAGAGCTTAACTGATGAGAGCTTATCTTGAACAATATTGCTTACGCTATTTTTTATTCCGTTTGTTATGAATGTTTCTTGTGGAGAAAAATCAGGCATGTTTTTAAGAAGCCCCGGTGTGATGATGACCACCCATATCCTAAATATTATATCATCCAGATACGACTTCCAGATTAATGCTACATTTTCTTCAATTGCCGAATGACCAGCAAGCAAATCTTTGCTGGTTATATAATTTAACTGTTCATCCAGAAACCACAGCCCCTCACTACCATCTGTATGAAGCCATAAAACTACATATAATTTACCATTACCTAGCACTAAAATTGACTTTGCCACCATATTATTTCTAGATAAAACATTTTTACCTTTAAGTTTTATATAAAAATGAGTGGATGATTCATTTTTTTTAAAAAAATAACCTAAATCAGAAATCTCTAATGTATAAATTGGATATGGGTTGTGTTTCATTATTAATATGCCTAATTAAAGTAAACACTTTTGGCAAAATGAACTGCTTCTGTAACTGAGTCAACTGGGTTTTCTGTCTCTTTCATTTCAATGGATAACCAACCTAGATACCCACATTGATTCAAAACCTTTGCAGCAGAATGATGATCTGCTTTGGGTGAAGAAAAATCTGATAAATCGGGTTCGGCAATATGGAAATGAATCAAATGGTCGCGACCTTCCCGAATGGCGATTTCAATTGAATCGCCTTGTAGAAACACACAAGCGGTATCTAAATGTAGGCCAATTGCAGGATGATTAATGGCTTTGACCAATTCCAAATCTTCTTTAGCGGACTGGATAAAATCACATCCATAATACTGAGGCACTGGCTCAATACCAATCTTCATTCTTCCTTGGCAAATTTCACCTAACAGGAAAAAACGTTCACGTGCTAACTGAAATGCAAAATCCTTATCAATATCACCTTGCAAACGATTTTTAGGTGCCCCAAAAACTGCAACATCACACCCTAGCACTGAAGCTATGTCTGCCAGTTTGTCAATATGATCACACATTAATAAATAACTACTGTGATCACCAAGTAAACACGCATCGGGTTTACCGAAAAAAATGGCTTGTAATGAGCTAACGCTTATGCCGATGTCATTCAATTTTTTCCTAAAATCTAAAAGTACTCGTTCGTTTAAACAATCCCATGCGGCAACTTTTGTTGGTGCAACTTCAATGCCGGTTACGCCCAGAGAAACTAACAAGGGAAGCAATTGATCTTGATCAGCCGCTCCCCAAGCAAGATTGGAAACAGATAATTTCATATGCAATTCCTATTTATTGACCTCTGTTACAACAAACTGATGCAGATCAGACAACACTTCCTCCTGATCAAGAATATAAGGTATTTTTTTTCCAAATAAATAGCTATATTTTGTCCGCATGTCATAATGCGCTTCATTTGCAGCCTTGCTGCCCACCTGCACTGTTGGGAAGTTATTGTCTATTATAATTTTTGTTACAACTGGTTGAACGGCCAAATTAATCAATGGTATTTCAGCCTGCTCAATAACCTTGATATCACCAGTTAAGCGCTCCACTGGATACCATTGAAAAGATGAATTAATATTAATTACATCTAGTCCATTCAAATTCATCAAGTCAAATATCACATTTTTTTTTAGACCTGGGCCATATAATGCGGGCAACCTTATTATATGGTACTTTGAAAAATGGGCTTTTATAAATTCCTCAACATATAAGCGATGGCGGCCATATGCGTGCAATCCATCAGGGTTGGGAATATTATCTTCATTGACACCATTAATTTCCTGATATACATCAACTGACGAAATTAGTATAAAAACATCAGTTTTAATTGTCATAAGACAGCTTAGCAAATGGTCTATTTGCGCTTTATCTTGTTCTGGATTTTGATTTGCCCACCACTTTACAGCATTAACACCAGCACAAACTACTTTATCAAATTTTTTTCCACAAATATCTAGGATGTTTTTTGAATTATAAAATTCATTATATTGCGAGTCTTTGGCAAGGTTTGATCCGACAAAACCAGTGTATCCAATCAAGGCATTCCGAAAGTTATCACTCATTATTATGCTCTAATGTACAGTGGTTGATGGTTGATGAAATCTGGATAAATTTTTTCAAAAAAGTTAAAACTTTATGCGATAGCTTCTTTGCCGTATGCATTGATGAAAAAACAAAGTTATTGCCACTTTAGCGGAGTGTTAAATGGCAAAATACCTTGCTAACCAGCTTATAAAACTATGCCTATCTGGCTGACAACCGCATTAGATGCCAATTCTAAGCCTTTTTTATAACACTGGCTGGCTTGATCTTTATCGCCCTGGGCAAAACGCAGACCACCCAATAAGTGGTAAGCTTGCACTGTCGGCTCTGCCGCTAAGCTTTGCAGCAAATAAGTCTCCGCTTTGTCAAATTGGGTGCATTTTTGGCTTAGCTTGCCAAGCACCGCCAGCAGCACGGCATCTTGAGGATGAACACCCAACCAAGCCTCCGCCATTGCCAATTGCTTGGATGTGTCGTTGGAATTGATGTTGCCAAACAACACCAATAAGGTCTGGTCCCAGTAGGTAGACAACGCGGTCGCCAATTCGTCTTCGATGTCCGCCCCTGAACCGACATTAATCATGGCGGCAAAAAAAATGGCGGATACGCCTGGAATTTTCCTGATGTAATTAGGTATATCTGACCAAAGCCCTCGGATAGCCTGCGCATTACCTGATTCCGCCCTTTGCTTAAGCAGTGTGCTGAAGGTTTCGGTTTCCAGTAGTTTGATTTCAGCTTCCATCAACACTTTGTTGCTGTGTAACGAGGGCAACAGATGATGCAAGGCTTCCCAATCGCCAAGCTGCTTGTAGACTAGATGCAATAGTTTCAATACGCTGGCATGGCTAGGGTTGATGGCATGCAATTTTTGTAAGGTGCTTAAGGCCTCTTCAAACTGGTTGCCGGACAAATGCAACTCCGCTTGGGTCAAGCCAACCGCGACACTGCTATCAGAAGCCTGATGGGATGCTTTTTTCAAGTATTCATCACGCTTGTCAAACGCTCCGCGTGATTGTGCCGCGCGGGCTGCGGTCAAATAGTGCAACAGTGGGGCACCGCTGTGTGAGGCATGTTTGATTAGTATGGTTTCGGCCTTTTCCCAATTGCCTTCAGCGGAATGAACCAAACCGGCAATCAGCGCTTCTTGTGAACGGTTAAATTTGACGTTTTTACCACGTCGTTTAAGCTGCCCCGGTAGGCGGATGAGCACACCCAACATCCGAAACAACGAATAAGCAAAGAAAAATGTGATAATTTCGGTGGCCACAAATACCGCCAGCGAGGTCTCCAATGACCAATTGCCTATGCCCATCAATACATAACCTGCGCTGTCATAGCTTTGTATCCAGCTATAAGCCGAATAAGCCGTTGCAAATGCTACAATTAAGGCACCCAGAAAATAAAATAGTTTATTTTTCATTAATGTGGTCTGGAGTTATTATTCTTTCGGCACGTGAGCCGCTGACGGCGTGGTTTCTTCAGGCTTAATTTCTTCAGGTTTGTCTGTCGCTGGTGTGCCGGACGTTACAGGCGGATTTGTAGCCGCTGCAGCAACAGGGGCTGATGGCAGCACAATCTCGCCAACTTTATCTGCCTGCTTTTCCTGCACCGGATATTCTACACCCTTGTCCATTTCCAACCTTAATTTGGTAATATCCCTAAGCATTTTTAAAGACAAACTGATATCGGGGAAATGGCTGGTAATTTTGACGGCATTGAAACGGTCAAGCTCGCCAAGAAAAAGCTTAGCCTCTTCATTTTGTCTGAAATGCTGCCCAATCCAAGCTTTGGCATCGGCAATGCCGGCCACATAAAGCCCTTCTTTTTGCTGGACCAATGACACTTTGACCATTTCCAATTTAAAGCGCAATTGTTCACGGATAAATTGAGCCTGCTCCGGTGTCAGGATTTCCTTAATGGGCTGGTCGGAATGCCTTATAGTGACAACGCCTTGCAGTTTTGCTATGGCACCATCCAGCAATTCGTTATGTTCCACAGGTTCAGCATCCGGCGCGGGGCCCTCAGCAGTATTAGTGGGTTCTGTAGACTGGCTGAATGGCTTGCCAGAATAAGGCAGGAACAAATCCAATTTGTCCACCCGGCTTTCCAAGGTTTGGATAGCCGCAAACAAACCCACCATATCAGGCACGGCAATTCCGCGTAACATGGCAATTTCTTTGGCTATTTCCTCCCTAATTTTAATTGCCCCCGAGTCACCACTTTCCCTTAAGCGCTGATCTGCCGCTTCCAAGGCTTCCCGAGTGGTGTTTAGGTCACCGATCAAATGCAGGCGTTCATTGGCAATGCTTAACAGGTATTCGGCATCTGCCATCAGCCAATCGCCTCGGGTTTTGCCCAATTGACGCTGGATAAAGCGGATGGAATCGTTGAGTTCTTTGCGGGTGCTGTCCAGTTTTTCACTGTGCATTTGTGAAAAATCGGCAACGGTCTTGGTGAAATGCGTGTCTTTACCGGCAATGTCAGCCTGCAAGGCCGCCAACTGGTTCTGTATGGCGTTCAGTTGGGCTTGATAATCATGTATTTGTTTTGACAATTCGCCTTTGACCTCGCCACCTAGCCCTTCTTGCCGCTCCCTGAGCTGCATGAAAAAATAGTAACCTGCACCGGCAATTGCAAAAATGGTGACCAGTGTGATAATGCCAAACCACACACCTGTACGAGACCGACGCACCTTTTGTGGTGCATCGGCCGCTTGTCCTTGTTGTTGATTTATTTCCGTCACACTATTTCCCCATTAACATGATGAGTGCTGCAAGCACTGCCCTATCAGAAGGGCCATCGGCCACTATAATCTTGGTAAAACCCTTATTGGCCGCCATTTGCCTGATCCTCCCGCTTACCACCACCAAGGGTATTAACAACAATTGCCGGGCATAATTTCCAGACAACATGAGCAACAAGTTTTCCAAGGCCTCGCCACTGGTCAGGATAATGGCTGCCAATTTGTCGTCAGCCAGCAAGGCGGACACTGTAGACGTATCGGTCTGAGGTATAGTCCGCCGGTAAACTTCCAAGTAATCAACTAGGCCGCCGCGAACGCGCAGACTGTCAGCCAACAGCTCCCTTCCACCCTCGCCGCGCACAATCAAAAATTTATGTCCATTGATCTGTTGCAGTGCTGGCATAGTCAACAAAGCTTCGGAATTGAAACCCTGTGGTGTAACCAGGTCAACTGGCAATCCTGCCGAAAGCATCGCTTGGGCGGTTGCCTGACCCATGGCGACACTATTAATTGGACTAAACCAGCTTATTTTGCCACCATTCGCCTTGAGTGCAAAATTTACTGCATTGGCACTGACAAAAACAAGCCACTGATAGTCGTCAAGCCGGGCCAAAGAATCCTTAATTTGGCTGACATTATCAGTTGCTTCTATCGCTAGGGTGGGGAATTTGACAGCCATGCCGCCTGCCAAACCGATTAGGCTTGCCAAATTATCGGCTTGATGTGCCGGGCGGGTCACTAATATACGTAATCCATATAAGGTTTGGGACAACTGACTGTCAACCATATAAGCCACTTAGGATTTCATCGGCACCTTGCGCCAATAATGCTTCAGCAATGGAACGGCCTAAGTTTTCGCCTTGGTCGGGTTCGCCAATCCCTTGACTCCGATATAACACACTGCCATCAGGATTGCCCACCAGGCCGCGCATAAACAAGCGGTCACCCTGCCACTCGGCAAAACCGGCAATGGGTACCTGGCATCCGCCGTTCAAACGCGCGTTCATGGCGCGTTCGGCCTGCACACAAAGGCCGGTTGCCTGGTCATGCAATCCACAGAGCAACTGATTTATGTCGTCATCATTAGTACGGCATTCAATGCCAATCGCACCCTGCCCTATCGCAGGCAGGCTGATGAGGGTATCCAAGTATTCGGTGATGCGCGCCGACATATCCAGCCTAAGCAAGCCCGCAGATGCCAATATGATAGCGTCATATTCCCCTGCATCCAGCTTGGCAAGGCGGGTGTTGACGTTGCCCCGCAATGGGATTATTTGTGCATCAGGCAGCTTTTCTTTAATCTGGCATTGCCTTCGCAAGCTGGAAGTGCCGATTTTGGCATGGGACGGCAAATCTGCCAGTTTGGCATAACGGTTGGAAATAAAGGCATCGCGCGGGTCTTCGCGCCTGAGTATGGCGGGCAAATGTAAGCCCGGGGGGAACCCAACCGGCACATCTTTCATTGAATGTACGGCAATATCCGCCACACCATCCAACATACCCTGTTCCAATTCCTTAACAAACAAACCCTTGCCCCCTATTTTGGCCAATGGGGCATCCAATATCTTATCACCACGGGTCACCATAGTGACGCGTTCGGTAATCAGCCCTGGATAACTTCGCTTCAATAAATCAGCCACAAAGTCCGCCTGCCATAAGGCCAAAGGGCTTTGCCGGGTCGCTATCCTGATTACTTTGCCTAGCAAATTTTATCTCCTGTTGAGTGATCCAATGGGTTAACCCTACCTGCCGCGGATTACCCCTGTATTTTTGGATGCCGCTTTGCAACCTGCCAAGGCAGGCATTACGGCAAGAAGATACCATATTCAGACAACTTAAATGACGGAAATTAAATTTTTATGCGCCTGTCTTTGCCATTTTGCTGGCTATGCCCATTAATTCTACTGTTTTAGGCAGATTTATATCCGGTTACCACCCATACACCCAATCGCCCAGCTATTTCAAAGACCAACAACAAACTGGCCACCAAAATAAGGATTACTTGTTGCTTGGCCTATCAGTTTATATGCCAAAGTGGAAATAGTCATGACACCAATAGCAATACATTGCGCTCATGACAACATTTCATTCATAAAAAATACAATAATATCATATTGTTAATATTTAATCAAAAGCTATGCCATATAAGTTTTAATGTTTTTTTTGGTTATTCCAGTTGAACTAACCCTAACGGACAGAAGACTAATGATTGAATTCCAGAATAGGTTTAGATAACAAAGAAAGCGTATTGAATCATAAGCCTTACTGCCCGTATATATTAGCAAAGCTGAGTTTATCTACTAGCTGCTTAAGTGCCGATTTTATCTAGCCTGGATCGGAAATTTTTAATCTATTTTTAATATTATCAGCATACTATTGGTCATAACCCCAATGTTGTGCAGGTAGCTTAGACCGGCAGAAACCAGAAGTGTCCGTGCAGTGTTTTTTGCAACAGCATTAAACTTGTTCATACAGCCTTCCCCCCGCCCGCCTTATTAAACAAGGTTCGTTCAGTTAACGTTTTTTAGGATTATTTTGTCATGCCCAATATCACCAATAGCTACAACCTTACACTGACGTTAACGAACGGCATTTCTTCACCTGTCGACATAACCGTTGATGTCATCGGTAATATATGGGTTGCCAACATTGGCAACAACACAGTAGAAAAATTTTCGTCCAGCGGTCAATTGCTGCAATCCGTGTATACCGGGAATACCAGCTACCCCATCGATATTGCTATTGATGCCAGCGGAAATCTGTGGGTGGCCGACCTGAACGACAGTGTTGTAGAAGAGTTTTCGTCCAGTGGCATGTTGTTGCAAACGCTGAGCATCGGGGTCAACTACCCTTCTAGCGTGGCTATCAACGGTGCCGGCAATGTTTGGGTCAGTAATTATGGCAATAATACCCTTGAAGAATTCTCATCGGGCGGTCAATGGCTGCAAACAATAAGCACAGGAGGCAACAACACCCCATGGATATTGGCCATTGACGGCAATAACGACGTGTTTGTAGGTAACTTCGGAAGCAGCCCCAGTTCCGACACGGTGCAAGAATTTTCTGCCAGCGGCGTACTGTTGCAGACGCTGGACAATGGCATAAACACTCCCACTAGCCTTGCCGTTGACAGCAGCGGCAATATTTATGTAGCCAACACCGGCAATGACACTGTGGAGGAATTTTCTGCCAGCGGTGCCTTGGTACAAACCATCAATAGCGGTGCTGGCAGCTCACCTGGCAGTGTTGCAGTTGATCTAAGCGGTGATGTGTGGGTGGGCAACCAAGGCAACAACACCGTGCAAGAGTTCTCCCCCAATGGTAGCTTGCTGCAAACGCTAAGCAACGGCATCAATAATCCCAGCCTGGCTGTGGACAGCAACGGCCGTGTCTGGGTGGCGAACTATGGCAATAACACCGTGCAAGAATTTATGGTATCCCCGATACTCGCCAGTGCCGCCTATTCTGCCACCACTGGACAGCTGACCTTGAGCGGCAACAACCTGACCACATTGGCAGCCGGATACGTTGCCTCTGATTTTAGTATTACCGGTGATGGCGGTAAAGTTTACCAACTGAGCAATGGCAGCAGCATTGTAGGCACACCTTCCAGCAGCATTGTGACACTTCAGCTTTCCGCCAGCGACCAACTGGCTATTGATGCCTTGCTCAACAAAAACGGCAGCGTGGCGAATAACGGCACAACCTACAGCCTGTCCGCCGCAACAGGTTGGGATGCCGGTGCCGCAGCCAGCGGCAGTTTGCCGATCACGGTCAGCAATGCCCTGACACCTACCTTGTCGGGTTTGGTCTACAATGCAACCACGGGGGTGTTCTCGGTCACCGGCAGCCAACTGGTCGGCGGTGTCAACCTCAGCGGCTGGTCAATGCTGAACGGGCAGTTCCATTTCAGCAGGGCCGACACGGTCAGCTACCTGAGCGCCACGGGTTTTGCCGTCACTTTAAGCGCACAAGACCAGGCCAGCCTCAATACTTTGTTGCTTAGCGGCACGCACGTCAGCCTGGCAGCCCAAGCGGGCTGGGATGGCGACAGCGGCGCAGCGGTTGCCGCACAAGCGATAATGGTCAATCCGGTGGTTAATTCGGTCACTTACAATGCCGCCAATGGCCAGCTGACGCTGTCCGGCAATTATATGGCCTCGCCCGGCTATGTCATCGCCGACCTTGCGCTGAAAGGCGATGGTGGGCATATCTGTAACTTTAACAACAGCAGTTATGTGCTGGGCACACCCAGCAACACCAGCGTGACCATCCAGCTGTCCGCCGCCATGCAACTGGCCGTGGACGGGGTACTCAACAACAACGGCACACAGGCCAATGATGGCACCGCCTACAATTTTTCCGCCGCTGCCGGCTGGGGGCTAGGCAGCTACCAGCCCGGCTGCACCGCCATCAGCACCGAGGCGGTCACCGTAATCAACGCCACCGGACCGACCTTGTCGGGCGTGTCTTATAACGAAAGCACCGGGGTGTTAAGTTTCATCGGTAGCCAGTTGTCCAATGGCATCAACCTCAACGACCTGTCCTTACTGAAGGGTCAGTTAACCCTCAACAATACGGACAACATAAGCAACTTGAATGCCAATGGCTTTAGCGTCAGCTTAAGCGCCCAAGACCAAACCAGCTTAGATGCGCTGTTGCTCAATTCCACAGCAACTAGCCTGACCGCCCAAGCCGGTTGGGACAGTGACAGTGGCGCGGCAATTACGCAAGGTGTAGCCGTGCATATTATCGGCGTTAACCATACGCTTGTTTAATTGACTTACTTTTATTGCAATATTGATGGGGTAGTTTGCCATAGCAAACCACCCCTAAGTTTTGGTATTTTCAAAACACTGGCTTGGCTATGCTGGGTAATGCCGCACGTTTTTAAACAGCGTTGCTGAATTTAACCTAAACGTTGGAAATCAAGCAAAGCCTGTTCTGCCCTTTTTTGATAGGAACTATTGCCGAGTTTTACCCATAAATTCATCACGAAGTAGCCATGGGGCAATCGAGGCCCTTGTCCTGAAAATGGAATTTGATAAAAATGGGCTTTTTCGTCAGTATGATGACCGATATGATTGGCTAGGCCAATAAACAAATAGCTGGTCAACCACGAGCTATTAACCCAACCGAAACTTTTGCCAAAACGCCCATCCGACAAACCCCAATGCTGAAAATAATTCACCGCCTCTAAGATACGCACTGCCGCCACAGCTTGGTATATGAACAGCGCCGCCGCCAACCAGCCAAAATAGTTCAGGATCAACAGCAGTAACAGCACTTCCAGCAACAAGCCATGCAGCACTTGGTTATTTAGCACCTGCCAACAGTAAACTTGGCTATCCGACAAACCCAACCGTTGCTGTTCAACATGCCAAGCGTAGCGCAACTGCCCGATATATACGCGCCGCCAATAATCTTTGAAACTTTCGCCAAAACGGGCCGTGGCAATGTCTTCTGCCAGACCAACACTTAAATGATGACCTTGTTTGTGGGTGATAACAAAGTGTTCGTAACAGACGCTGAGCAGCAACACCCTGCCACACAGCTGCCAATATTGTTGGGGGCGATGGATCAGCTCATGGGCCACCACAATAGCCGACGTACCGGAACTTGTACCCACCACAAAGCGCACCACCACCAAATTAACCAGGCTTACCCCCCAATCGCCGGGGGTCAGCCAAACCAAGTCCCTGACATATTGCAACATCAAAACAATATTGAGGCATTGTAATAATGTCAGCGCGCCTAACAAGGTGTCGTAATAGCGTTTGGCGGGCCGGCTTTCTAGTTGTTCGGCTGCTTTTGGGCCTAGCCAATCCACTAACAGCACCAACCAAAACGGCAACGTCCAAGCTAATGCCCCGCCAAGAGAATGCGCGCCACTGGCAAGGAAAGCACAGGTGCTGAGAGGCAGAATAAAACTGAGCAAATGCATGAATGGCCTTAGCATCGGATTGGCTAGCTTAACAAGCGCGGGGCTTGAACAAATGACGCGGAAAAATATCAGCATAGCGATTAAGCAGATAACCGCCCACTAAAGCCACTTTAAACCACCGGCTGGCTGCCTGCAATGAACAATAACCGATGAACACACGTCGCCAATGGTGTTGCATTTGTGCTTCACCCGCCCCGGCGGCAACCGCATCCAGATACAGCACAATGGCCTGCTGCGCCAGTGCAGCGTGGCCTGAGGCAAAATTGTCGATGGTAGTGTGCAAATTGACTATAGCAGGGTCAATGCCCCAATAAGCCAATTCATCAGCCAAACCAAGATACGCCTTGCCTAAACCACTTAGTTCAATGGCCATATTCAAGCCCAGCAATTCCGGCAAAAATTCTCGTGGACATTGGGAAATTGCCAACAAATACGCCGGCAAATCAAAAGCACTGGCCAAAAACCCCTGATAGCCGATAAATGCGGTGCTATGGACAGGCGGCAAAGCCATTGCCTGGCTTTCCAGTAACTGCCGATAAATCAACGGGTGGTTTTGGTCGAGCTTGCCGCTACCCAGTTCATCTTGGTAAATTTTGCCCAACACCTTGGCGATCATGGGGTAGCCCGCAGCATTCAATTGCTGGTAGTTTTGCAGCCAACAACCGTCAACCAGAATAGTCGGTGCCAATTGCCGGATACCCCATAAATAAGCTTGTTTGGATAATTTTGGCGACCCGGAAAAAGCCTGATAGCTTTGTATTTCGCGCTGGTACAGTGCGTTAAAATGGGCTTGCAAGCGGGACGGGCTATAGTGTTGGAATGGCATGGCTTGGCCTAAACCCGCCATCCGCAGCACTGCTTTGACTTTATTTTTTGCTAAGATGGACACCACATCGGGGTACATATCCGCATTGACTAAGTAATAAAAAAGCTGTCGGTTGCTGATGCCTGAGCATCTTTGCATTGGCGCGTTAAACAGGTTATTAGTGGGCGGCGGCTGGACAGCTGCCGATACTTCAGGCTGGGCAGCCAAGGGCAGTTGCCCGCCTGTGCCCAGCCAGTTTTCCAACAGCTTAACCTCCTGTGCTGACAAAACCCCAAACATTGGCCCTGCAAAGCCAAACAATTCCAGTAAACGGCTTTGTTTGGGGTTGATCGGGTCAATATAGGGGGAGTTAAGCAATGCCTGCATAAATCCAAGGCTATCAAAGGGTGATTGGGCAAACCAGTCATTCAGTGCCCGACCATCTAACAATAGTGCCCGATGATGCCCGCACGCTGCCACCGCTTTGTCAGCAAACAACTTGCCGACCTTATCCGCCAGGGTCGTCACCAGCGCCAATTTGTCCTGCAAGTCTTTCTGGCAACAACCCAACAAGTGTTGGTAACACCAAAAACCGGTTTGCAACCGCTGCCACAACAGGGCGGTATGTTGCGGATAGATTTGGAGATAATCACCCATAATAATTACAAGTGCGGCGTGTTGCGCCACCAATCGGCTTTGTCTAAGTGCTATGACCTTATTAATCGGGGCATCTTCAACGGTAAATCCAACAATCCCTTGAGCTTGGCACCATGCCAAACTAAAACCCAGCAATTCTGGCAGAAAAAACCGTGGACAATAGGTTAACGCACTGTAGGCCGAAGCCAAGGCAAACACGCCGTCGGCAATATCTACTTGGGTGGCAAAAGCCCAACTTGATACGGGCGGATAAGTTAGGCCATTGGCCTGTAACAAACCTACTATGGACTGCCGATAGTCCAATCCATCAGTAAGTTGCAAATAAACCGTAAGCAACCGAGCGGCGATGAGGTGATCGTTAGTAGCTGCCTTGCTGGCTGCCGCCAGCCACTCAGCTTCGGTAAGCAAAACAGGGGCGGCCTGTTGTAACAGTGCCAACTCAGGCAGTGTCCAGACAAGGCTATCCGCCGTTAGCTGCAAACTTGCCCGCGCTTCTGGCAGATAGCTTATGAACTGGTGTTGGTATGCCTTCTCGGCATGATTAAATTGCTGAAGCAGCCAATGGTAAGCTAACGGCATGGCCTGATCGCCGCCTTGCATCAACCGATAAAAAACTTGCCGGACCGGCCATTGTGGGCTACCCGGTCTTGCCGTGATCACCGGACTTAACAACGGGTCAAAACAATCCTGATCACTCATCCCGTGCCTTAGTGATGAAATAATCGTTGACCACCAACACATCCAAGCCGCTACCCATGAACACCACCAAGGCATCATCAAGGGAATGCACCAACGGTTTGCCCATAACATTGAAACTGGTGTTCAGCAACAGGGGAGCGCCGGTCAATTGGTAAAAATGCTGGATAAGCCCATAAAACCGCGGATTAACAGCCTGCTCCACGGTTTGTAACCGGGCAGTGCCATCAACATGGCAAACCGCTTGGATGCTATCCCGCATGGCCTCACTAATGGTCAATGTTTTATCCATATAAGGTGATGCCTGGTAATGTTCAAAATAATCATCACCGTGTCCTATTAGCACTGACGGGGCAAAGGGCCGGAAACTTTCCCTAAATTTTATGTTGGCGTTGATATGGTCTTGGGTGGCTGCAAAACGCGGGTCAGCCAAAATGGAGCGGTTGCCCAATGCGCGGGGGCCAAATTCGGCGCGGCCTTGAAGCCACCCCACCAATTTGCCCTGCGCCAACTGCTGCGCGGTCTTTTCGACAATAGTTTCGGGCAAATGCTCAATTGTTAACGAGCGGTTATACCGTTTGAGGCGTTCAACCGAGGCATCACTTATTACTGCCCCCAAATACGGCGACAACCGCCGGGGCGGTTTACCGTCATCGCCGACCGTTTGATGATAGGCCAGCCAAGCGGCCCCTAATGCACAGCCATCATCTGCTGGTGCAGAAGGGATATGCACTTGTTTAAAAACGGTGCGTTGGCTGATTTGTCCGTTAAACGATGAATTAAGGGCGCAACCGCCCGCTAGGGCGAGATTTTCCAGCTGCGTGACCGCACCCAGATGGTTAAGCAGCTGGTTGGCTTTATCGGCAAAAAAAAGCTGGCCTGTGTAAGCACAATCAGCTGCCCATTCGATCGGTTGGTCTTGGTTACGTTTATAATGGTCAAGTTGGGCAAGCTTGGCAAAAAAATGTTGCTTAGGATGCTGGCAATCCAAGCCATTGACAGTCACCAATTGTTCAAAAATGCTGTACAGCTCGGGATTCAACTTGCCGTAGGGGGCCAAGCCCATGACTTTCCATTCTTCGCCTTTTAGCCAGCTGAAACCACAAAGCTCGGTCAATTTCATGTAAAAAAAACCCAAACTGCCTGAGCCAAAGCCCGTGCTTTTATGCAAGCAATGCAACTGTTGGTTGCGGAAACGGTAAAACGCCAGTGAACCGTTTTCGCCGTAGGAATCTATCACCGCACAGGCCGCGTCAGAAAATGGGCTGCTATAACAGGCCATGGCGGCATGGGTGAGGTGGTGGTCAAAATCGGCAAAGCGGATATGGCAGAACGGATATTGTTCGCGCAGAACGCGCACCAGATTAAGGCCGGCTTTAGTGATGGCATTGTGCTGGCAGGCCATTTTATGATGTAACTGATAGTTCTCTAGCGGAGAGACCAGTTTTTTAAGGCCGGTTTTAAGCAGGCCTGAAGCGGACAATATCCCCAAGCGACTGACAATATTTTCATAGACCGGCCGCTGCTTGCGCCAGTTGGTGGCGATGGTGATAGTTTTAGCATCTGGGCAATAGTCGGCCAGCAATTGTGGCAAGTAAAACAACTGGTCAGGTTCGCAATTTAACGCCCGCTTGTTTTGCAAAAACCGCTCCGTTGCTTCAGCAAACAGCACTTCGCCATGGCCATCAATAATCGCCAGTGCCGGATCATGATAGGTGACCGACAGTCCGATATAATAATTGCCCATGTTTGCCCCTACCTGTCCTTTGCCTGCTAGCCATTACCCTATTCATTAAAGCACAACAACCCGGACACTTTGCCGGGCTGTTGAAGTAAAACAAAACCCCTTTGAAGGGTAAATTTGCCGACCTTGCCCGCTTATTTGCCAGCTGCCGTGGCTTCAGGCACTTCTATTAAACGGCCTGTCTTGACATCATAGATATAGCCATAAACTGGAATATCTGACGGCACCAAAGGATGCAACTTAATGCGCACTACATCTTCCAATACACTTTGTGCCTGGTCTTTAATGGTCAACCAGTCAATATATTTGCCTTCCGCCGACCCAGGGCCATCGCCACAATCGTGCCAGCCGCTCTCATCTACCGTTGCGGTTTTTAAGCTGCTACCCAACAAATCCCGCATAATCTCGTCAGTAAAGGTTTCCATGCCACAATCGGTGTGGTGGACAACAAACCATTCGCGGGTGCCCAGCAGTTTGTAGGAAATCACCAAGGAGCGAATCGCATCATCGCTGGCACGACCACCGGCATTGCGGATAACATGCGCATCACCTTCGGAAAGACCGGCATATTTGGCGGGGTCCAGCCGTGCATCCATGCACGTCAAGATGGCAAAATGACGGCCAGGAGGCATTGGCAAATGACCTTTGTCAAAGCTTGCGACATAATCGCGGTTCGCACTCAGCACTTCGTTTAATATGCTTGCCATAGTTTTATACCCTTTAAATTGATTGGTTAAATTAAGCTCCCGTCTGGGCGGAAGTCGTCGCTTTATTTTTCAGAACGCCATTTGATTGTCAGCTATGATTGTTGACTTATTTAGGCGCAACTTAAGGTATCATAATTAGCAGTTCCTACCTTAAGCAAAAGCGGTTTAAATATAACGGGGCAGAATCGCTTTGCAAGTTTTTGTCCATTAAGTTTGTCAAAACCATGCCAAATCAACCGATAGCAACTTTACCCATCTCCCTTTATAATACCGGGCAGGCACGCGTACTTGACCGGATAGCCATTGAGGAACAGGGCATTGCCGGTTTTGAGCTGATGTCCAGAGCGGCCGCCGCTGTGTTGGCACACATCCGGCGATGTTGGCCTGAAGCAAGCCAATTGACCATTTTTTGTGGGGCGGGCAACAACGGCGGTGATGGTTACTTGCTTGCCAGCTTGGCCTTACAACAAGGTCTGTTTGTCCGCGTATTCAGCGTCTGCGAACTAGGGCAGCTGCACGGCGATGCAGCCCTTGCCCGCGAGCACTATCTCCACAGTGGCGGGACAATTACAGCGTTTGACAGCTCCCTAGACATTGCCGCAGATGTTTTGGTCGATGCCCTGCTAGGTATCGGATTGGCCCGACCGGTGACAGGACTTATGGCCGAGGCTATCCATGCCATCAATAACCACCCTGCTGCAACGGTTGCCGTGGATGTGCCTTCCGGCCTGAATGCCAACACCGGCAATATTATGGGCATTGCCGTTCAAGCCGATATGACCGTGACCTTCATCAGCCTGAAACAAGGTTTGTTCACTGGTCAGGCCGCTGACGTGTGTGGCGAGATCATTTTTGCGTCACTGGCAGTTCCTAATGCTGTTTACCAAGCAGTCCCCACCAGCACTTTTAGGATCATCCCGCAACCCTTGCCCCGTAGAAGCCGCTGTAGCCATAAGGGCCACTTTGGCCATGTGTTGATTATTGGCGGCAACAAAGGTTTTTGTGGTGCGGCTTTGCTTGCCGGAACAGCCGCATTAAGGGCGGGGGCCGGTTTGGTCAGTATTGCCTCCCACCCTGAGCACAGCGCATTTTTAAGCTTGCACCGACCGGAGTTAATGTGCCATGGTATCAACCATGCCGAGCAGCTACAGACATTATTGGACAAGGCCACGGTCATCGTCATTGGCCCCGGGCTGGGGCAGGACGCATGGGCAAAGCAGTTGTTAGTTAACACACTGGCAAGTGACAAACCCCTTGTTATCGATGCCGATGCCTTAAATCTGTTGGCGGCACAACCCTGCCAAAAGGACAATTGGATATTAACCCCGCACCCTGGCGAAGCAGGGCGGCTTCTGGCTTGTAGCACAGCCGACATACAACAGGATCGGTTTGCGGCGGTTGCCAACCTGCAAAAAAAATACCACGGTGTTTGTCTATTAAAAGGCTCGGGGAGCTTGATTGCGTCACCCGACTCCATCAGCGTCAGCACAACCGGTAATCCAGGTATGGCAAGCGGCGGCATGGGCGATGCCTTGTGTGGGATTATTGCCGCTTTGCTGGCACAAGGCTTGCCACTGGCTGAAGCAGCCCAACAAGGCGCTTATTGTCATGGCAAGGCGGCCGATATGGCAGCCGCCGCCAAAGGGGAACGCGGCTTGCTAGCCAGCGATTTGTTGCCATTCCTAAGGCAATGGGTGAACTGATGGAACGCTATTTGGAAGATAGCGAGGCCACCGCCCGTTTGGGTGCGGAACTATGGCAAAACTTACCCACCACCGGAGTCGTTTTTCTCAAAGGCGATTTGGGTGCGGGCAAAACTACACTGGTCAGAGGCTATCTTCGTGCCGCAGGCTTTACAGGCACCATTAAAAGCCCCACTTATACCTTGGTGGAAAGCTATTTGTTAAGCCAGCGCACTGTATTCCATTTTGATTTATATCGTTTGGCCGATCCGGAAGAATTGGAATGGATGGGTATTAGGGATTATTTTGGCAAGCATTGTCTTGCCTTTATAGAATGGCCTGAAAAAGGCCAAGGGTTTTTGCCGCCTGCCGATAAAACTATCACCCTGAGGGTTGTTAATGGGGGACGGCTAGTGACTATCGAGGATTGCCCTTAACCCTAAAAATCACTATAATTTCCTATTTAAAATAGATGGATAAGGTGCATCCAATGCCATTTATTATTCTGCCAGCCGCTGTCATGAAAATATACCCTAAAGTTATCAACTTCCTTGGGCTGCTTTTACTCAGCACGGCCTGCCCTGCACAAATGATTGCAGTCTCCGCAGTGCGCTATCCATCCGCTACTTCGCACTATCTATTAGAACTGGATGTCAGTGCCTCGCCTAAACATCGGGTGTTTGTGTTAGAAAACCCTGCCCGTTTAATTATCGACATAAAAAACGCCAGCCTCAAGCAGCAGCTCTCCCAGCCACCGGCAAGCCATCGGTTATTTTCCACTGTACAAGCCGAGCCTAAAAACACCAGCGATTTAAGGATCGTGGTGGGCCTTAAAAAAAATGTTGATGCCAAACATTTTTCATTAAGCTCCAATAATCGGGATGCCCATCAGTTAAGAATCGACCTGCGCGAGTTGTTAAGCCAACCCCTCATTAATGCCAGTAGCACCGTAAAAAATCCATTTCCTGAAGCCCTCGCCCAAAAACCGCCCAAGCCTATTGCAATAAAACCGCCAACACCCCGCGAAGTGACCAGCCAAGCACCCCGAGCAGTTATTATAGCCATCGATGCCGGTCATGGTGGCTCTGATCCGGGGGCGCGTGGCCCTTTAGGAACTGAAGAAAAAGCAGTCACTTTTTCAATTGCCAATAAATTGGGTCAACTTATCAATGCATCGGGCATGAAAGCGGTCATGGTGCGCAAAAACGATGAATTGATTGGCCTTAGGGAACGCACAAAAATAGCCCGTGCCGCCAATGCCGATTTGTTTGTCTCCATCCATGCCGATGCCTATCACGATGCCACCATCAGAGGCGCGTCAGTCTATACCTTATCGAAAAGCGGCGCGTCCAGTGAAGCGGCCCGCTGGCTAGCCAATAATGAGAACGCCGCCGATGCCAAGCTGGGCGGCGTTGGCTTGGATGACAAAGAAGGCGACGTAGCGTCGGTGTTGATGGATTTGTCGCAATCAGCAAGCCAGCAAGCCAGCGTTGAGATTGCCAACAACATTTTGAAAAGCTTCCATGAAGTCTGTGGGCTACACCGGACTGAAGTGCAAAATGCGGGGTTTATGGTGCTTAAAGCACCGGATATGCCTTCCATTTTGGTGGAAACGGCTTTTATCTCCAACCCTGAGGAAGAAAAAAACCTGCTCAGCACTCCTTACCAAAACAAAATGGCCCAAGCCATCTTTGCTGGCATCCGTGATTATTTTAAAAGCAACAAAATTCACGGCGATAATGTTGCGCGGCTTGGCAAATAGATTCGGTAATTAGCAATATCGGGAGGTAGTAAAAAGTTATGCTGGAACGCACTAAGCGATCCAGCATTTGGCACAAATAACGTTGCTATCCAGAAACTATGGCGCACTATCAACAAAAGGGGCGGGCGGATGGGCAACCCACCAATCTGTAAAATCGGGCGACCCCTTTGTACCCAATGAATTGACATAAGCCGTTAAATTGGCAATGTCATTAGGACATAGGTATTTTTTGAAGGCCGGCATGCCGTTATCTTCACCATTAGGCACTGAATCCGATACATCATCGCCTCTGCCCACCAAGCTTGGCCCCATAGTGCCACCTTGCCCGTTGGCTGAATGACAAACACTGCAATTCAGCCTCATAAACGCCCGACGGCCATTTTCTATCGCATCGGTGCTAAACTTTAAGCTATCGCAGTTGAAATTGAAGCCATTAGGAATAGTGTAAGGTGGGGCTGCACGGGGAGCTGCCGCAGTCACAGCACCCTTGATGGGCGTGCCCTGGCCAACGGCATCCTCCACTCTAGCATTGTTTCTTTGCGCGTAAGTGCCAATTATTCGCGGATCAGCATGAACAGAACACGCCAATGCCAAAAGGCCCAACATGCCTAACGTTGGGTTAACAATTTTCGGTAGAACTCGCATAATAGATTTACCTCTTAAATTTAAGTTTTAGGGGTTGCCAGATCAGAAATGACCAGACCCTTAAGTTGAATGAGTGGAACCTTATAAGCCTTAAGAATGCCGTTAATTTTGTGTTGTTGGCTATCCAGTATTTTTTCCAGTTGTGCGGCAAGTTTTTGATCGTCTTTTCTGACACCTATTGATATTTGAAAATCAAAAGGCATGTCCGTCAGTTTAGGATCATGGGGTGTCAGCTCCAACATAAGCGCGTCACCGTATTTTCTGGCGTAATACCCGGCAATTGGACCCCATACTATAGCGATATCAATGTTGCCATTAGCCACATCGTCAATGATTTTTCCTTGCGGATTGATGGGTTGGCTATTTCGTTTGGCCTGTACTGGCGCGCGCCACAACGAATAACCGACAATATTTTCGACAATGCCACGGACTGCCAAAGCACTTGCTGGCGGCGAATTGAAGCCATCATTACCAATACTATGCAAGCCGATTTTTAACTGCCGGAGTATCGGATCATCAAAAGAAGCTACTTTAAGATGACGGTTACGGGCGGTGACAAATACACGGGCGGTGACAAATACATAGCCCGACCAATAATAGGGCTGTGTCGTCAGAACCCGCTCATAACCTAAGGGTATCCCCATCACCACATCGCAACGATGTGCGCCCAAGGTTTGACGGATAAAGCCATTTTTTTGCCGTTGCCAAGTGTAGCTCAACTTGGCATGAAGGGAATTCGCCAATAAGATAGCCACTTTGTTTTCAAAGCCTTCAAGCTTACGGTTGGAAAACGGCAAATTATCTGGATCCGCACAAACGCGCAATTGGGCCAGGGCAAATGCCGCCTGTCCGCTCAGCAGCAGTGCTGCTGCCATACATAAGACCAGCCACTGGTTACATTTTTTACGGTATTGCAGAGGCATTTTGGTGACTTTACCGATGAGCAAAGCAAGCACTTTAGGGAAGCTTAAAGACATGGACTTTACCGCCGGATTTGCCGGTACAAGCACCACCACCAAAACCGCCCGCTAATGCGCCGACACCGCTGAATATCGCAATACGCTGCTTGCCGTCAGAGCCCGCAAAAGCTATGGGGTTGCCCACCGTGCTACATTCCATTTTTGCTGACCATAACACATTAGGCACACCGTTAACCGCAGTGTCGGGTCGGGCATCAATGGCTTTGAAGGTTTTATCCTGTGTACCATAAAACACCAAACCACCTGCTGTACTAAGTACGCCACCGTATATTGCAGCGGGTTCTTTTAAGCCAAATACTTTTTGGCCTTTCACTGCATCCCATGCTATCAACTGGCTGGTATAGGTCGGGTCGGAAGCGGCACTAATTGCCATATCCATGCCCATATAAGGTGCCCCATAGACATATTCAGCCCTTAACATGTGCATGTTATTGCACAAGTTAAATGTAGGCATGTAAAATAGCCCGGTATTAGGTGAGAATGAGCCTGGTTCCCAGCCTTTAGCCCCCAGCACAGAAGGACAAATGTTATAAGTTGTTTTGCCTGTGTGTGTCTGTTTATCTGTGTTTAATACCGGCTGGCCTGTGGTCAAATTAATCTGGCTAGCCCAGTTGACATCATTGACAAATTGGCTGGCGTTAATAATTTCTCCAGTCAAGCGGTCAAAAACATAAACAAAACCATTTTTGTTAAAATGCACTAAAAGCTTACGGTTTACTCCGTTAATGTTTTGGGTCACCGAGATGCTTTCACTGATGGCATCAAAATCCCAATTGTCGTGGGGAGTAACTTGATACACCCATTTGACTTTGCCGGTATTAGGGTTTCTAGCAAAAATTGAAGCCCCCCATTTATTGTCGCCTAAGCGGATATCAGGATTCCACACACCCGGTTGGCTGGTGCCATAAAATACGGTGTCGGTTTCGCTGTCATAGGTCAGATAGGCCCAAGCGGAACTGCCGCCTTGTTGCCAAGCTGTGCCAGACCAAGTGGTTTTACCCAAATCCGCCAATGCCCCTGTTGCATTGGCATTGACTCCTTGACCAGCGGCATAGGGCACTTTGGTGTTACTATCTATCAATACATCGGCATCAGACCCGGTACTGTAACCCCGCCACAATTCTTTACCGGTATTCAGATCAAGAGCCAATACCCATCCCCGCACACCCATTTCGCCACTGGAGGTGCCGACAATCACCTTGCCATTAACGATCACAGGCGCGCCCGACATGGTGACACCGGAATGTACGTCAGCCGTTGTGTTGCGCCATAGCTCCTTGCCTTTAATGGCATCGACGGCTACTGAGGTGTTATCCAGCAAATTAAAAACAATTTTGCCATTGGCATAAGATGCCCCACGGTTAGTGGCATCACAACAGTTGACCCCTTTGGCATAAGAATTTATGCTGGGAGTATAAGTCCATAATTTCGCGCCCTTGTTAGCCAAGTCATAGGCTATCAGTTTGTTAGGGAACGGAGTGACAACATATAGCTTTGTCCCTATGACCAGAGGATCACCCATGTGGCTACCCTTTACGCCGGTGTCGACCGAATACTCTTCAACCATCGTACCGACATTGCTGGTGCTAATTTGGGCAAGCGGGCTGAAGCGTTGACCTTCAAGGGTACTGCCAGAAGTTGTCCAGTCTCCCGCTGTACCTGGCCCGACGACTAATGCTGATGAAGTTTGAGGCAGTATGCCAGCGGACACACCCAGCACTAGGGCGCAAATAACATTGCCACCACTCGTAAGAGTAGATGATCTTATTAGCATTGGTTTTGTATTTCCGCCACGCAATTTTTTAATTATCATTTAAACCTCCATTAGAGAGCAAAAAACATCAGTTGATCTTACTCCCAACTGAGCGAAAAACCGTATACATCTAAAATGCAAAAGGCTGCGAATCACGTTGTGCGTTTTCAGAGCAAGAAGGGAGTAACTTGAAAAAGACATTACGCCGCCATATCTAATTAAGCAGGATATATGCCACACTATAAGCAATTGTAATTATTAATAAATTTATAGTTTTTCGTAAAAAAAATCATACCTTAATTGCGTACCCTGCAAGTTAAGCCTGCAAGATTTGATATGAAAACCTATATTAGGAAGCCAGGAAACACTAGGAAATGAACGAAAAACGTGTGGGTCAAGGTCAATGAAGACTCATAAAACCTTCATATTTTGCTAAATTAGAGGTTGTTTTTAGCCTGAAACTGCCATTTTTGAAAAAGTTCCGTACCCACTTTTAAATAACAAAAGCGGACTTGACCACAATGGCGTTAGACTGCATAAACTGCGCAAATTTAAAGCTGGCGCTTTAAAAATAAATTTCTGCGTACCATGATTCAGCCCGACCACTCAACATATACTTTTGATGACCTGAAAGGCGGTTTTCCGAAATGTAGCTGAAATTAAATGGCATAGTGCTATTTGAGTCCAGACCCTTTACCTGGTTTCCTTGTGGCAATGTTACCCCACAAGGTCGAAGTGGCAAAATTCTGGCCAAGAGGGTAGTTAGGAATAATCCAAAGCCATTCTACAAACCCTCCCAAGGCGTATACAAACCCGTCACATCAACCCCAAACATATCCAACACCCTGCCGACGGTCTCATTGACCATGGCCATCATGGAATCGGACTTGCTGTAAAACGCGGGCATGGGCGGGAACATGATACCGCCCATTTCGGTGACGCTGGCCATATTGCGGATATGGCCTAGGTTCAGGGGCGTTTCGCGTGGCATGACCACCAAGCGCCGCCGCTCTTTAAGCACCACATCAGCGGCACGGGAAATGAGGTTGTCGCCAAAGCTATGGGCCACCGCCGCCAGTGTTTTCATGGAACAGGGGGCAATAATCATACCTTCGGTCTTAAAGCCGCCACTGGAAATGCTGGCGGCTATGTCGTTGATGCCGTGGCTGACATCGGCAAGCGTGTATAAATCGGCGCGGTCCATATCCAGCTCGTGCTTAAGGTTGACCCGACCGGCTGAGGAGATAATGACGTGGGTTTCCCACTGTTCCTGCGCTTGCAGGATTTGTAACATCCTTACGGCATAAATGGCACCTGTCGCGCCGGTAATGCCAATAATTAGGCGTTTTTTTGTAGTCATTAGGGTTAATTGGTTATTTTTCTTCTTGGACAAGCACTAAAAAAATGTCTTAATCACAATCGACATAACGCCAGCAATTAGAACGCCTATCATCCATTTTATAGAAGTGGAATCGGTTTTAAGCACCGCCAAATCGGTGTAAATCGGCACTAAGGTTTTGTCCAAATAGTCACGCGTGACTAAAGTTTTTTGCGCTTCGGCTATCACGCGAATAAGGGGTTCCGCTGCTTCTTGGGCAAAGCCAGCGGTCTTGAGCCTGTCCACCAGTTCAAGGGTATCAAATGTAACCGTAGTCATGGTATCAGCACCTTATATCGTATCAACCGCTAAAAAACGTCTTAATCACAATCCACATAACACCTGCAATCAAGACACCCATAATCCATTTTAGAGTCACTGAATCGGCTTTAAGCACCGCCAAATCCGTGTAAATCGGCGCTAAGGTTTTGTCCAAACGATTATCCAGATAGTCACGAGTCACTAAAGTTTCTTGTGATTCAACAATGGCACGAACAAAAGCATCGGCATATTCTTGCGACACACCCACAGCCCTGAGTTTTATCACGGCTTCTTAGGTACCAAAAGTTATAGTGGTCATGGTATCGGCTCCTAGGGCAGCAGTACCAGTCTATTAATATTAACAGCTTTATGAAACAGTTCAAGCTGTTATCCGTGACCTACAAACGTCCGCTGGCAGCAAATTCGTCAGTTGCCGCCACTAAGGCATCTATCATTTCTGGATGTTGGGCAATATGTCCGGCATTGGGCAAAATGACCAAACTGGCCTGCGGTAAGGCTTGTTGCAGTTTAATCCCTGCTTCCAAGGGACAAAGGAAATCTTGCCGACCGTGGATAATGCGGGTGGGGATAGCTTGCAACACACCGCAATTATCCAGTATCTGGTTTTCGCTGATAAAATAATGGTGCTTCGCATAATGCAATTCCATACGGATTTGCTTAAAAGTGTGTTCGGTGATCTCCACCTCTTTAGCTTGGTAGGCATTGCCCAAGGCGGTCAAAGCCCCCCAAGCCAGCCAAGGCTTGGCAACACGGGCTTGAACTTCGGTATTATCGCCCCAAAACACCGCACACAGGCTGGCTAACAAATCTTCGGTGTGCGGGTCGGGCAAGCTGGACAGCAATTGTTGCCATTGTTCGGCAAAAATGCGGTTGGCACCGTCTTTGGCATACCACTCCAAGTCTTTTTGGCGCGCCAAAAACACGGCGCGTATCACCAAACCGGACACCTGTGCGGTGTGTTGCTGTGCATACAGCAAGGCCAAAGCCCCCCCCCACGAGCCGCCAAAAACTAGCCATTGCCCTATGCCTAAGTGTTGGCGGATGGATTCCATATCGGCCAGTAAATTTTGCGTGCTGTTGCCATCCAATTCGCCAAACGGTAAGGATTGACCGCAAGCACGTTGATCGAACAGGATGATATGGTATTGGGCAGGATTAAAAAAGCGTCGGTGGTCGGGTTTTGTGCCTGAACAGGGGCCGCCATGCAAAAAAATAACCGGAATAGCCGCTGCATTGCCGCTTTGTTCAACGTAAACCCGATGCGGGCCGCCGGTTTCCAAGAAAAAACTGTGGAACGGTTGGATTTCGGGGTAAAGCGTTTTCATAGTCAAGATTAGTCCATTTTTAAGTAGGGGTGACACGACCGCTAATCAAAACGGCTGTGCCAACCATTGTTTAAGACGTTCAGTGGCTTGCTTGGCAATTGCGGCGAAGGCATCCGCCGCGCCTGCCGCATCGGCTGTTTGGCTGGTTTGTGTCAGGTCAAATTCTCGGCTAACCGAAGCCTGTCCCTCTACTTCGCCAGATTCGGCGACAAAACGCAGCACCACTTGAGCCTTGTTAGGGCTTAAAAATTGTTGTTCAAACGCCAAAAGCCGGATGCTAAGCGGCTGGGCTGTTTTAAGCCCGGACGCCAATAAATAGTGTTGCAATAAATCAGCCGGCGGCGCTATCCATTGGTCTAGCTGATAGTCCCTTACGGTTGTTGGCGAGTGGTACAGCAATCGGTAACGTATTGCGCTATCCAGATACCAAGGCGGGGCTTGCACATTAATCAGCGGCTTTGGCGGGGCGTTTGGATTAACCACAGGGGCTAATGGCACACCCAAATCGTGTAAAGCGGGCGGGCTACGTTCCACGGAACAAGCAGACACCAGTGCAGCCAAGGCCAAAAATAATATTAGATTCCGGTTCATTTCGGTTCCCGATAGCCAGGTTCGCCGGGGCCGAGCAAGCTTGGCGGCGGCCCTAACAATAACGCTTGTGGATTGGCCTCCAATTGGGCGGCTGCTTTTTGGACTTGGCGGCTGGTCAATTCCAGCTCAGCCAATAAGGCGTTAAGCTTGGGCAAGGTGGTTTGCACCACACTGTCCCCCGCCATTTTACTGGTGTCAATTAATCCGGCCGTTTTATTGCCCAGTGTTTTCATCTGCCCACTTAAAGATTGTAGTTCCAATGCCAATTGGTCAATATGCTGCAAACTTTTTTGGGTATCTTTGGTCAAACCAGGCACACCGGCCAAGGCTTTATCTACAGTGGCTTCCAACCGGCCCAGTTTACTGCTGAGATGCTGTAAATTAACTAATATATCGCCTACGTTTTTTTCATTCTCAGCACTTAAAAAGTTTTCCGCCCGCTTCATTAAGTGGTCAGCCTTATTGAGCAATTGTTCACTGGAATCCAGCAACCTATCAGTCAACGACGGTTTTAGCGGAATCCGGTAAAATGGATTGTCACCCGGAGGCAACAGCGTTGGCAATAAGCCATCATCTTGCAATTGGATTTGCGTTAGCCCTGTCACACCTTTTAGCTGCAAAATGGCATACACACCTTGGGACAAAGCAATGTGCTTGTCCACCTCGATAGCCACCAGAATAATGTCCGCATTATCAGGGTCAAATTGGATATTGATCACCTTGCCCACGGGAATGCCGCGAAAAAATACTGTGGATTCTGGGTTCAGCCCGGACACTGAAGCCCGGGTCGATATGACATAACGATTGCGTTCCTGATTCAGCGACCCCATCCAATAGGTAATAGCCAAGGTCGCCGTCAACAGCACAACCAAAAACACACCGGTGATCAATGCGTGATTATCTCTGCCCATAGCCTGCCTCTTAATTGCAAAACACCCGCTTGGCACGCCGGTTATGGAAAAATTGGCCGATAAATGGGTGCGGACAGGCCAACACTGTTGGCAACGCCGCCTTGACAATCAGCTGATGGTCTGCCAAAACAGCCACTTCGGTGCATAAGTCACGCAAAATATCCAAATCGTGGGTGACCATGACCACGCTAAAAGTCAATTCCCCGTGCAGCTCCGACAACAAACTGACAAACTCTTCACTAGCAATGGGATCAAGCCCGGAGGTGGGTTCATCCAGCAATAGCAAGCGCGGCTCCAGTATCAAAGCCCGCGCCAATGCCACCCGCTTGACCATGCCGCCCGACAATGCTGCAGGCATTAACCCTGCATCGCTGGCGGTCAGCCCCACCCGTTGCAACTTCATTATCACTAAGTGTTGGATAAGAGCGTTATCGGTAATCCCCAATTCGCGCAACGGGAAGGCGATATTTTCAAACACGCTCAAGGCACTGAACAATGCACCTTTTTGAAATAACACGCCGCTTAGCCTTGATGTCTGTAGGTCAAGATGGCCTGGTTGCTTAGGCAATGCTTTGTTCATGACAAATATATCGCCTTGGCTGGGTATCTGAAGGCCAATGATTTCACGCAGCAAGGTGGTTTTGCCACAACCTGAAGCTCCCACCAATGCTAATATTTGACCCTGTTGCAGACAAAAGCTAATGTCTTGATGAATAAGCTTGTCGCCAAACCGTGTCCAGACCTGCTCAAAACGCACTGCATTAGGTAAAACTGGGGATGGCGAGGAGGTCACGGCACACCCACTTTCATCAGCAAAATGGCAAACACGGCATCAATCATAATCACGGCGGTGATTGATGCAACCACTGAGTTGGTTGTTTCTATGCCCAAACTTTCGGTATTGGGTTTGATGCGGAAGCCAAAGTGACAGGCCAGCAGGGCAATTGCCAAACCAAACACGGCACTTTTGCCCAAACCGATAAAAACATTGGCTAACGGCACCACTTCCGGCAATTTCATAAAAAACTGCCCCATGCCGATATCTAAGGTGACCAAGGCCGAAACCATGCCACCCAGTAAAGCGGCAACATTTGTCCATACATTGAGCAATGGCATAACCAGCGACAAAGCCACTATTTTAGGCAACACCAACCGCATGGAATGGGCAATGCCCATAGCCGACAATGCGTCCAGTTCTTCGGTCACGCGCATAATGCCAATTTGTGCCGTCATCGCCGAGCCTGAACGCCCCGCCACTAGGATTGCCGCCAACAAAGGCCCCAGTTCGCGGATGATGCTCATACCCAAGATGTTGATGATATAAACTTCGGCACCGAACATTTTTAGTTGTAGGGCGGACAGGTAACTGAGTACGATGCCGATCAGAAAACCTACCAAGGCGGTAATGCCCAACGCACGGACACCAGCATCGTAGATGATGATGGATATTTCACCCCAAGGTATGGCTTTAGGATGGGTCAGCAAATAGCCTGCATCTAAAAGCAATTGCCCTTGCAGGATCAGAAGGCTGCGCAAATGACAGGAAACATTGCCGATGCTGTCCGCTATGCCCTGCCCTAGGCCGGTCCACAGATTGGTTTTCGGGGGTGGGCTTGGCAATATATGGGCTTGCCAACGTTGCAACAAAAGCCGATGCTCTGGTTTTATCAGTAGTTTGGCGGGCCATTGCCCACCCCATGCCTGCCAGATAATCAGCGCGGCGGCACTGTCCAAAGCCGTGACCGACCGCAAGTCCCAGTATGTCAAGGCATTGTCCGCACACTGTTTTAACTGGCCCTGAAGTTGGGGTGTCAGTGCCAATGCACACACATGCCAGCTACCTGACAATATAGCAGAAAACTGGCCATCCGGCTGTTGCATGGTTTGCAGTTGCGCTAGTGCCTGAAAATCCGTTACGTTATCGGTCATCTAAACGTGTGCCATTGGTGTGATCCTGCCGACGAAGGGAACTGTAACCAGACAACGATTAGGCAAACAACGGAAGAGAGGGGCGGTGCATGACTTCGGCTTCGCTCAGCCAACGTGCTGTGTAACATTAGCCTTAAGATTTTACTTCCATAAAAAAAGGGGGCATCGAGGCCAGCCTAGCGTTTATTAGTCCCTAAAATTTTCATACTGCAAAGGCATTTCCAAACTTTCCGCCCTGAGTATTTTTATGGTTTCTTGCAAATCGTCGCGATTTTTACCGGTCACCCTTATTTTGTCACCGTTGATAGCGGCTTGAACTTTAAGTTTTTTATCTTTTATCAATTTGACAATTTTTTTGGCCAAAGCCGTGTCAATACCTTGCTTTAAGGTGACTTCCTGACGCATCAACTTACCACTGCCCTTGGCATCGCCCACTTCCAGGCAACTGATGTCTATGCCGCGTCGGCTCAGTTTGGCGCAAACAATACTGAATATTTGCTGTAATTGAAAAACGGATTCAGAAACCATCAGCAGTTTGTCGTCGGTCAACTCAATGCTTGACTCAGTGCCTTTAAAATCAAAACGGGTGGTGATTTCTTTGTTGACTTGATCTATGGCGTTATGCGCCTCGTGCATGTCAAATTCGGAAACAATATCAAAAGAAGGCATGGTGATTATAAGGGTTAAAAATATAAATGGGCAGATTTTGCAGGTACGCCGTCGCCCGATCTAAAAGACAATAAAGGCATAATACAACACAACAAATGAAGCCATGCCAATAATTTTTGCTTTGCCAAGGGTGTTCAAATTTTGCCAATAAATGATCGTACGAATTTTGCGTCTTTCCACGCTAGCCAACAGCTTGTCCTTTAAACCCAGCAACCACCGGGGGATGCGTTTCGCCAAGCGATATAACAGATACAAAATAGGTGAAATGATGATATAAAACACTATGATCTGGGTATTATGCACATCCGTTTCGAACATGCCTTCAACCACCTGGTCAAGGCTGGCTTCAACCCCCTCAAAAGCGATATCAAGCCCTTCTAACAGCAAATGGGCCAGTTCGGTCAGCAGCTCAAAAACCAGATGGGATATTTCGGCAAAAACCTCAATGACGACTTCAGGTAAAAAAACGACGACGAAGACAGTTATTGCCAGCAAACCTTTAGTTATTTTTGGGTAATATTCAGAAATCATGAGAGTTCCAAGAAGTTTTGTTGCTGTTGGTTTTGACCTACGTCATAACGCCTTATACAAATAAGTAAGTGGGCTTAACAGACTGCTAACCCACCCAGACCCTGGCATTTCTGAATATCCGCATCCACGCGCCATAGTCTTGCCAATCTTCGGGATACCAAGAATTTTGCACGGCCCTAAAGCAACGTTCAGGGTGTGGCATCATGATGGTAAAGCGCCCGTCCACAGTGGTCAATCCGGTGATACCGGCTGGCGAACCGTTGGGGTTGGCCGGAAAATCACTGGTGATACGTCCATAATTATCCACATAACAGAGCGCGACACTATGGTTGGCAAAAGCCCAAGCCGGATAATCAGAAAACTCAGCGCGGCCTTCGCCGTGGGCAATGGCAACCGGCATTCTGGAGCCTGTCATATCGGTGAAAAACAATGACGGTGACGCTTGCACCTCCACCATCACCACCCGTGCTTCAAACTGTTCGGACTTATTGCGCATAAAACGGGGCCAATGCCCACTACCCGGAATCAGCTCTTTAAGTCCTGACAACATTTGACAACCATTGCAAACGCCTAACCCAAAGGTGTCCTGGCGCTGAAAAAATGCCGCAAACTCATCTCGGGCACGGGCGTTGAACAAAATGGATTTTGCCCAGCCGCCCCCTGCACCCAACACATCACCGTAAGAAAAGCCCCCGCAAGCGGCAAGGCCGGTAAAGTTTTGCAAGCTTACGCGACCGTGGATAATGTCACTGATATGCACATCGACACTGGTAAAACCGGCCCGGTCAAAGGCGGCCGCCATTTCAACATGACCATTAATGCCTTGCTCGCGCAAAATAGCCACCCTAGGGCGGTTACTGGCAATAAATGGCACGGTAATATCTTCATTGACATCAAAAGTCAGTGCCGTATGCAGGCCCGGGTCGGTGTCATCGGCAATACGCTCGTATTGCTCCAATGCACATTCGGGATTATCACGCAAGGCTTGCATCTGGTAACTGACCGCTGACCAGTGGCTTTGCAAATCGCGGCGGCTCGCAGTGTAAATGGTTTCATCATTGTGCACTATGGCCAACTGGTTGGATTTGTTGACTTGGCCTATTTTATAAAGGCAATCAACCAATCCTGCCTGTTTGAAATGATTGATGATGGCTTCGCTGTCACTGGCACGGACTTGTAACACTGCGCCTAATTCTTCGGCAAACAGGGCCGGCAAACAATCATCGCCCAAGGCATCAATATTGAGTGTGATGCCTAAACGGCCCGCAAACAGCATTTCGGCAACGGTCGCCAGCAAACCACCATCGGAACGGTCGTGGTAAGCCAAAATTTTGTCTTGGCTATTGAGCAATTGCAACACATCAAAAAAACTTTTGAGCCATTCGGGATAGTCCAAATCAGGGCAGACATTGCCCAATTGATTATAAACTTGACCCAACACCGAACCACCCAAACGATTTTTGCCGGCACCCAAATCAATCAATATCAATTCACTGCCATCAATGTCTCGCAATTGCGGGGTCAGCGTTTTGCCAATATCCAGCACCGGGGCAAAAGCGGTGACAATCAGGGATATTGGCGCGGTCATGGTTTTTTCGCCACCATCATCAGACCAAACGGTTTTCATCGACAAGGAATCTTTACCGACCGGTATGGCAATGCCCAACGCGGGACACAGCTCCAACCCCACTGCCTTGACCGCATCATACAAAGCGGCATCTTCACCGTCACTACCTGCCGCCGCCATCCAATTGGCAGACAATTTGATTTGTTGTATAGCATCAATACGGGCTGCCGCAATATTGGTGATGGCTTCGCCTATCGCCAAGCGTGCCGAGGCGGCGGCATTGATCACCGCCACCGGGGTGCGCTCGCCCATTGCCATGGCTTCGCCTTTCCGTGCGTAAAAACCTGCGGCAGTGACCGCCACATCGGCAACTGGTATTTGCCAAGGGCCAACCATTTGATCGCGGGCTACCAGACCAGTGACGGAACGGTCACCTATATGGATCAAAAAGCTTTTGTCGGCCACTGCGGGAAAAGACAACACGCGCCGCACTGCTTCATCAAGTACGATACCGGACAAGTCCAATGCACTCAACATCGGACGGACATGCTCGGCTTGGCGGTGCATTTTTGGCGGTTTGCCAAACAGCACCGACATAGGCAAATTGACTGGCGTGTCACCTAACAGACTGTCCTCCAAAAGCAACTGCTCCGCTTCGGTGGCTTCGCCAATGACCGAATATAGGCAATGCTCCCGTTCGCAAAACGCGGCAAACAGCGGCAAGGATTCCGGTTTAAGGGCGATGACATAACGTTCTTGTGCCTCATTGCACCAAATTTGCATGGGCGACATGCCCAAATCGGCGTTTTGTACTTGGCGCAATTGGAAGCGCCCACCCCGCCCGCAATCATGGATGATTTCCGGCACTGCGTTCGACAAACCACCAGCCCCAATATCATGGATGGAAATGATCGGGCTATCCTCAGCCAAGGCGTTGCAGTGGTTGATGACTTCTTGGCAGCGGCGTTGCATCTCTGGATTTTCGCGCTGCACAGAAGCAAAATCGAGCGCTTCGTTGCCTGCGCCAGACGCTTGTGATGACGCCGCGCCGCCGCCCAAGCCAATTAACATGGCCGGGCCACCTAAAATGATAATTAAAGCGCCGGGCGGAATCGGTTGCTTATTGACCAGCATGGGGCGGATATTGCCCATGCCGCCAGCAATCATGATTGGTTTATGGTAGCCTTTAAAGGCTCTATCCGAACCGGCAAGGGGCTGCTCAAAGCTACGAAAATAACCGGCAAGGTTAGGCCGCCCGAATTCGTTATTAAAGGCTGCCCCGCCCAGCGGGCCTTCCAACATAATGTCCAAGGCACTGGCAATGCGTTCAGGCTTACCGTTGTCCTGCTCCCACGCTTGCGGGTAACCGGGTATTTTTAAATGTGACACGGAAAAACCGGTCAACCCGGCTTTAGTCATGGAACCCCGGCCCGTAGCCGCTTCGTCACGGATTTCCCCACCTGAGCCGGTTGCGGCACCGGCATGGGGGGAAATGCCGGTGGGATGGTTATGGGTTTCCACCTTCATCAAAATATGCGCGGCTTCTTGGCTATAGCCATATTCGCCATTATGCGGGTTGCGGATCAGCACTTCGGTCTGCGAACCGCTAATAACCGAGGCATTATCATGATAAGCTGAAAGGATGCCCTCAGGACTTTTTGCAGTGCTGTTGCGGATCATGGCGAACAAGGATTGGCCTTGCTGGATGCCATCAATCGTCCAATCGGCATTGAAAATCTTATGGCGGCAATGTTCGGAATTGGCCTGTGCGAACATCATCAATTCAACATCAGTGGGGTTTCTGCCCAATTGCTGGAAACTATCGGCCAAATAGTCTAGTTCATCAGCCGATAAGGCCATGCCCAATTCGCTGTTGGCGTTCACCAAAGCGTCACGGCCTTGTTCGATGAGGGGAATGCTGTGCAGGCGTTGGGGCAGGTGTGCGGCGAACAAATCGGGCAGCCTATCGCCCGGCAACAGTGTTTGCGTCATGCGGTCATAGAGTAGGGCGAGCACCGCAGCGGGCAGTTCATCGGCGGCAACAACGGTGTAGCGGATACCACGCTCGATACGCCTGACCGAAGCCAAACCGCAGCGTTGGGCAATGTCGGTGGCCTTGCTTGACCAGGGCGAAATCGTGCCGGGACGGGGCACCACCAATAGGGATTGCCCTTCTAATGCTGCCGTTTGGTGAACTGCACCATAGGCCAATAAACTTTCTAAAATGGCTTGTTCGCCATCCGTCAATTCGGTTTCGACATCGACAAAATGTTCAAATTGCCCGGTAATGGCTTGGATGCCTGGGGCAATGGCTTGTAGCCTTGACAATAGGTTGTTGATGCGGAAATCGGAAAGGGCGGGACAGCCTGGAATTGTTAGCATGGGGGTTTCGCGTCAATTAATAGCGGAATGGGCTTCCCTCTGGCGGGGAATATTATTTTTTGTCTTATAACCGTATCCGGCAACTTGGCTGGTATTTGACAACAGCTGTTTAAATGGCATTCTGTAATAACTTTAATAAACTAAGGCTGCTGTCATCCGCAACCGGCTGTTGTTGTTCATTGTAAACCGCCACATCCGTCTGTTGTTGGCCGTGGGCACTAAATTTAAGCGCGTATTGCTTATCGGTGCTGGGCATGCCACTGAGAACATACAAGGTTTCATCCAATAAATTGCGGGAGGCTGCAGCTTGGGCAGGGTCTTCATAGCGTAGCAACACCGTTTGTGCCGCGCTATTACGGTCGGTCACTTCGACCGATTTTCGGCTGAGCGCTTTATTGACCGCCAGCCATACTGTGTCAAAATTGCCATCAACCCGCAACAGCTGAACCCCACCCTCTTTAAGCACAGTAGACACCAAGGGCGCATGTTTGGGGGCGGCATTTTTTGCCTGGCCATTATCGGCTGTTACTGCGGCCCCTGCCGTATTGTCAGTTGGCGTATTGCTAGCGGGTGTTTTTTCCGGTTCCGCTGGCTGAGGTTCTGGCGCAACCAGCAATTTTTCGGGTACTGCGGGTGCTTCTGGCACGGCGGAACTATTGGACTGCCCGCCAGCAGACGGCGCGTCAGGTGCTTGTACAGGCGATGAATCGGTGAGATCGGTTGGCGTAAAACCAGGAGGCCCGACTTTTGCCAAATCTTTGGGATACACCAAGGGCGCAATTTCGGAAGTGTACTGGTAGTCTTTGCCTTTGTCGGGAAAAAGGCTTTTTATAAAACCACAGCCGGAAAGGCCAACGGATAGCCCTGCGGCAGCCAACACTATAATCGCTTTAGTTTTCATATCGGGTCAAATAATGCCTGCCTGGCGCATGGCGGTGCGCACCACCGCTTCACAGTCTTGGCTCAACCAAGTCAAGGGCAAGCGGATACCTTTGCCCATCAGGGTCATTTCAGCCACCGCCCATTTGACGGGGATAGGGTTTGACTGGACAAACAATGCTTTATGCAGACCCGCCAAACGCACATCTATTGCCAAAGCGGTATCGGCATCGCCTTGGATGGCGGCTATAATCATGTCATGCAGCTGTTTAGGTGCGACGTTACCGGTCACTGTTATGCTGCCATTACCGCCCAACAGGCAGAATTCCCGGCTGCTGGCATCATCGCCGGAATAAATGGCAAAGTCGGGGCCGGTCAAGCTACGGATGGCCTGATAGCGGGACAAATCGCCAGTGGCTTCTTTAACCCCGACAATAGTGTCAAGGTGCGCCAGCCGGCCTATAGTTTCGGGCAACATATCACACGCGGTACGGCCTGGCACATTGTATAAAATCTGCGGAATATCAACCGCTTCGGCTATAGCCCGGTAATGCAGGTACAGACCCTCTTGGGTGGGTTTGTTATAGTAAGGGGTGACAATCAGACAGGCATCCGCGTTGGCATCACGGGCGCGGCGGGTCAGGTTGATGGCTTCGGCGGTTGAATTGGCGCCCGTACCGGCAATCACCGGAATGCGGCCGGCGGCAAATTCAACCACCCATTGGATGACCTGGCAATGTTCGCCTTCATCAAGCGTTGCCGATTCGCCCGTAGTACCCACCGCAACCAAGGCATCGGTGCCTTCGGCAATATGAAATTCCACCAGCTTTTGCAGGCTTTCCCTATCAACAGCACCGCTGGCATCCATCGGTGTCACTAACGCTACGATACTACCTTGAATCATGAAATCTCTCGAACGGCCCATTACAGTTACAATCACTTTATTATAACAAGCAAACCCTAAAACCCAGCTACTCAACCTAATATAATACCGCAAAGCGCAACTTTATAGCGGGTAAACCCCGCACAGCTGCTGACCTGTTACGCAATTTTCAGCAAACTCCATTTGTTTGCGGTATAATCTCATGTTAAACAAACATTTCCCCGCGCCGTTCGCGCATTCTAATCTTTCTACAGGTACATACATGTCCAATGATGTTTCAACATTACCCTCTTTCCGTGATTTAGCACTGATCGAACCGGTGCTAAAAGCTCTGCAAGATGTCGGTTATGAAACACCTTCGCCTATCCAGGCACAAGTTATCCCGTTTATGCTCGATGGCCGGGACGTTTTAGGTCAAGCCCAAACCGGCACCGGAAAAACCGCAGCGTTTGCCCTGCCCATCCTATCCAAACTGGATATTAAACAAAAAGACCCACAAGCCTTGGTGTTGGCGCCGACCCGCGAACTGGCCATACAAGTGGCCGAAGCTTTCCAGCATTACGCCGCACATATTAAAGGCTTCCATGTGTTGCCCATCTACGGCGGGCAAGATTACAGCACCCAATTACGGCAACTGAAACGCGGTGCCCATGTGGTGGTCGGCACGCCAGGCCGAGTGATGGATCACATGCGCAAAGGCACATTAAACCTTGATGGCCTAAGCATTTTAGTGTTGGATGAAGCCGACGAGATGCTGCGTATGGGCTTTATTGATGATGTGGAATGGATTCTGGAACAAACACCTGAGGACATCCAAATTGCTTTGTTCTCCGCCACCATGCCATCGGTGATCCGTAAAATTGCCAACGAATATCTGAACGAACCCGAACAAGTCACCATTAAGGTCACTACCGCGACGGCGGAAAATATCCGCCAGCGTTTCTGGGTGGTGAGCGGTGTCCATAAGCTTGACGCACTGACCCGCATCTTGGAAGTGGAAACCTTCGATGGCATGATAATCTTCGTTAGAACCAAAACCGCAACGGTGGAATTGGCAGAAAAACTGGAGGCACGTGGTTATTCCGCCGCCGCCATTAATGGCGATATGTCGCAATCGCTCAGGGAAAGGGCCATTGCCAACCTGAAAAGCGGCAAACTGGATATATTGATAGCCACCGATGTGGCGGCCCGCGGCCTTGACGTTGACCGCATCACCCATGTTGTCAACTATGATATCCCCTACGACACCGAATCTTATGTCCACCGTATTGGCCGTACCGGTCGTGCCGGTCGCACCGGCGATGCCATTTTGTTCATTGCGCCACGGGAAAGGAAGTTGTTGGGCAATATTGAAAAAGCCACCAAGAAAAAAATTGAAGAAATGGGCTTGCCTTCCACCGAAGTCATCAACAACAAACGTATAGCCCGCTTTAAGCAAAGCATCACCGATACCCTGGCTGCGGAAGAACTGAGTTTTTTCAGCCAATTGCTTGAACAATACCAACAGGAACATAATGTTTCGGCATTGGAAATTGCATCTGCCTTGGCAAAACTGGTGCAAGGCGACACGCCCTTATTAATGCAACCACCTAAGAAAACCAAAGAAGTTCGGGAAGAACGTCCTGAAAGGTTTTCAAGGGAAGACCGCGCACCCAGAGATAGGGGTGACCGTGGGGAGCGGGGCGAAAGGGGCCGGAGTTCTGGTGGCAAACGCTTTGGCAGCCCTGATATTGAGATGGAACTGTTCCGTATTGAAGTGGGCCATAGCCACGGCGTTAAACCCGGCAATATTGTCGGCGCGATAGCCAACGAAACCGGCATTAACGGCGACCATATCGCCCGCATTAAAATTGAAGACGATTACAGCACGGTAGAATTGCCAGCCGGCATGCCCAAGGAGTTGTTGCAGGAACTACGCAAAGTACGTGTGGTGGGACATGCGCTTAACATCTCCAAATGGGAAGGCGGGAGCGACGACGCCAGACCCGAAAAAAGCAAAAAACGCCTTTCCTTGGCGCCTAGACGGGCCAAGCCTACAGAAGAATAATTGGTGGTTGGCGGATTGGTTAACGGCTAATCCACCAGCATAGAGTGCCATTAGTGGCGGGCTTGGCGGAATTGCCCTACAGTCCCGTAATTCTTGTTGAAAGCGAACAGACTGTAGCCTTTTTGGCATTGCAGGTTGTTCTTGGCTGTGGCCCTTCTCCATTCCCATCAATGTGGGTAGGACAATCAGATAATAATAAGTAGCTGAGGCTTAAGGGTAATCAGCAAAGTGTGGATCCAAACAATGGTAAAATCGGAGTGCTTGCTGACAGTGCACTGGGAACTATAAGCCTGGCAGACAGCTTTATCGAGTGCAACAAACTGCAAGGCAATTGCCTGGGCTTGGGTATGGGTTTCAGGCATGTCTTACAATTTTAATGGCTAAATTGTAAAATTTGCTCATTAAACATGCAAGGGCTTAGAATATCAGGATTGCACCCAGGAAAAACTTACCCCCGTGCAACAGGTGGAAAAACTATCGGCATGGTGGTCAGTTTATGTTATTTTAGCCAATGTTTGGTGAATAGAAGCGTTTTTTTAATTCTCTGTAATTTATTAAGTTTTATTTTTAATATTTGGATAGAAAATGACTGTAGAAATTGCCGCTATTATTGCTGTTGTCATCATTGCCGCTTTGTTTCTTGCCAAAAGAGTCGGTTTTAGCCTAACTGAACAAGGTGTAAGTTTATCGACGGATAAAAATACACCGAAAGACACTACCTCGGTTGAAGAAATTACAAAAAGCACAATAGACATTGAAACGCGTGAAGGACAAGATATTAGCGTAAAAAAAGTAGATGATTCAGATGTTAAAGTTAAATAATTGGTTTTCGCAATTATTTAAAAAAGCCATTAACGTTGAAGATGTGCATGGTAGCACGGTAGTGATTGCCAGTGGTGATCATGCCAGCATCAATTTCTACCAATCAGCTGACTACAAAGCCCTACAAACCAGATTAGAAAAAGCCCGGCAACGAGTTGAAAAATACCCGGACGATACCGATCTTTGGCAAGAACTTGAAACTTTACAGCAGCAGCTTGAAGACTTTAAACGGGACGTAGTTAAGTTAGCAGAATATTTTAATAAAATCCCCATCAACACTGAAAGGCTAGGCTTAGCCAAACAATTCTTTGACCAAGGCAACTACCAAGCCGCGCGCGATACCTTAAACGCGTCAGAAATCAGCCAAGACCAAACTGTACTGTTAGCGAAACAACAACGCTTGCAAAACGAACAAACTGAAATCACTACCCAGCTTGAAAATAACGCTACAGAATTTATATTAAAAGCCCGCTTAACTGCTCTTGACTACAGCTTGCCTGATCGTATCAAAGAAACCAGTAAATTTTTTGAGTTAGCCCTAAAGTCTGCAAGAACTGCTGAGAACATCTTTGATTACGGTCATTTTTTACAGGAAAATAATCAATTTTCTCAAGCGGAAAACCTGTATAGCGAAGCCTTGGCGATTAGACGGCAACTGGCCGCCGACAACCCCGCCATCTCTGCGCCGGATCTGGCACGCACGCTGAATAATTTGGGAGCCTTGGTGGCTGCCGACAGCAGCCGGCTACCAGCAGCGGAGGCGTTGTACCAGGAGGCTTTGGCTATTCGCCGCCCGCTCGCCGCCGACAACCCCGCCGTCTATGGGCCGGTTCTGGCAACCACGCTGAACAATTTGGGACTCTTGCTGGCTGCCGACAGCAGCCGGCTACCAGCAGCGGAGGCCTTGTACCAGGAGGCTTTGGCTATTCACCGCCCGCTCGCCGCCGACAACCCCGCCGTCTATGGGCCGTATCTGGCAGACACGCTGAACAATTTGGGACTCTTGCTGGCTGCCGACAGCGGACGGCTACCAGCAGCGGAGGCCTTGTACCAGGAAGCTTTGGGCATTTACCGCCCGCTCGCCGCCGACAACCCCGCCGTCTATGGGCCGTATCTGGC